>Ga0214923_10000456_pt1 | contig 62114 bp, 63 predicted proteins | sample LL1510_MetaG_FD_177993 | JGI IMG/M metagenome (GOLD analysis project Ga0214923, IMG submission 177993) | Freshwater microbial communities from Lake Lanier, Atlanta, Georgia, United States - LL-1510 | ecosystem: Environmental > Aquatic > Freshwater > Lake | place: USA: Georgia | collected...
AAAGCCTTTGAACCATCTTGTTTAGCTTTGTTAACTAATTCTTTCAAAGCATAAATATGTCCATCGTGTGGTGGATTCAATCTACCAATAAAATAATAAAAATTTACTATATTATTTTTTTCTGAATTCTGTAAATTAACCTCATCTGCTATAAAATTATCTTGTCTATCATCATCGTTATAAGATTCAAGATATTCTTTTAATTCTTCTTCAAGATATTTTTCAAATTCATTAATTTTCTCATCAGCACCCTTTTTTTTAGAAGGATTCATGTGTTCATAAGGTTCTTGTTGTGATAACATTCTAATTAATACTGATGGTTTAGAATCAGAATCAGAATCAGAATTATAATCAATTGGTAAAGACATATTTTATATATTATAATAAGTTAATAATAAATTTATTTTATGTCGGTATAAAAATATCTAAACAACCTTTTATTTATTTCTTTTGTATTACTACTTCTTTGAGAACATTCCGCATTATCTTTTCTAAATATTTTTCATGCTCTTCATCAGTTTGACCGCCCATTGAATTCAATGCTATTTTCAGATAATCATCATTTTCTTTGGTATCTAATATTCTGAAATCTGGATTTTCTTCCTGCCATCTTGGTAATGTTCTCAGGTTTTTTCGCGCTACTCTTTGTATGGCTAATTTTAATTTTGCTTTTTCATCATCATCTTTTTCCCATGAATTTTCATCTTTTACATAAACTGTTTCACGTTTCAAATCAGTACAATGTATAGGTCTCATTGTTACGTCTAATTCTTTTAGACCTCTCAAAAATATTCTACTAATTCCTTCTACGTACCCTAATTTACCAGTTTTTTCAAGATCGGCAATTTGTACTTGTAAAGAATTAACGAAATCAACAATATTAATAGCATCTTTACAAGTTTCATTCAAAAAAAATTGTAGATTAAATTGAGTATTGTTTGTGGTATTATTATTATTAGTTGTATTGCTAACAGGTTTGCTAGCCAATTCCATTATCTGTTTATGGTGTTCCATATTTTGTTCTAGTAATTTGTTTTGTAATTCCTTGTTTTGTTCGATAAGAATATTTTGTAATTCTTTGTTTTCTTTTACAAATACCATAAATAATTCAGGAGTAAAAGTTGTATTGCTTATGTCATTATTCGAATTGAATGTATTTTGTAAAATGTCATTGCTAGATAAATTACATTTCTTTTGGTGTTTCCAAAAAGCATTATATGTTAGGTATTCCTTATTACACTGAGAACAATTATATTTGATATCTTTCGTTTCACTATTAACATTTCTTTTATGTTTCTCAGATAACAAATGCTTATCATAACTAGATTTAAGATTTATATTATAATTACAATAAGAGCAACTATAATTTGAAACATTCGATGAAACTTTTTCCTTGCCTGGAATTGCCAAAGTTTCATTTTTTAAGACTTTTTGATGTTTTCGAGTGGAATTATGTTTAATAAAATCACTATTATTATATGTGGAATAGTCACACTTTTCACAAAAAAATAATTTTGGTGTTTTTTGAGAAAAAATCATTGCCTAAATTTATATATTATAGGCAAGGAAAAAGTTTTGAGAAAAAATCATTGCCTAAAATTGCCAAATTTTCATTTTAAAGACTTTTTAAAAATTATCGAGCGACCATTTAAAAATAATATATAAACATAAATCACTTTATGGTTTCATAATTATAATATTTAAAATTATATAATTATGAAAAAAAATCATTGCCTAAGTTTTTATAATCAGGCAAGGAAAAAGTTTCAACAAAAAACAATCAAAAATCTTATGCTAACACATTTTGAATCATTTTTTTTGTATTTACAGCATTTTCGAGTGAAATCATATTTTTGCAAAAACTTCTTCGCCATTTTTCAAAAATGGACATTTTAAAAATGTCCAATTTCAAAAATTGACCCCGTTTTATTTTTCTGATTTTTATTTTTCGAAGAGTAAAACTATGTAAAAAAAGTGTTTTCTACGTATAATTATTTACAATTACAAATTCATTATAAAACTACTTACTAACTTTCTTGATAATTTTTACTTTTTTATCTGTACTACCTCCGCCAGCTGTTTTCTCGGCATTACCATTTTGAATGCGCTGACGTTTTACTTTATAAATATCATATTCATGTTCCAGAGTTTCCAATTCGCGGACCCACATTTTCTCCACAGAGGTGCCCTTTAATAGATTCAATTCAGTTTCAGTTTCCTCCTTTTCCTTCATAATGTTCGCAACGTTTTCTTGAGTGACAGAGTCCATCGGCATCTTAATCAAGTATTTGAAATCACCATCGATACTATCATACTTCATGGTTGTAAGCATTTCGGTTACTTGAACGGCAGATTTACGACGCAAATCAATTGTACCAGATAAGTTGTCTTGAATATATCGTGCTCGGTTCGATAGTTTTACTAATTTGCGTTCCATATCTGCGACTTGATGTTCTTTGCGTTTTTGATATAATTTAATACGTACTCCATAAAAGTCATCTATAATTTCTTCCACACTATTATATTTATGTAATTTGAATTCGGAATTAAACATATGCATATTTGTATTACTAAATGTAGTGAATAATTTCAATAGTTTTTCAACACCATTACACCCGTTCGCATCAACGGTCGCTTCTAGTTCATCCAATTTACCTTTTGGAAAGACAACAGTGAAATCCACATTTACCTCGGTACAAATTGATGTAAAATCTTTAATCGATGGCGGAATTTTCTTACTATTTTTATCAACAGTAGCACCGTCCATCAATGATTCTAAAAACGATGTATAAGGCATAGTCCAAGTGCCGACAGGTAATTCAGTAATTTGGATTTTATCTTCACCAATTTTTTTATATAAACCTTTTATCAAATATTTCTGTTCCTCTAATTTACGAATGATGCCACGGAACCCCTCATAATATGGAATAAACTCGATATTACTAGTAGCTTGATTTTGTAATTTCAATTTTAAATACGCAATTAATTGTTTTGGATTATATGGAGCGATTTTACATGAAAATCCAGTGCCAATACCAGAAATTCCATTGACAAGAGCAAATGGAATAATAGGAACATAATATTCTGGTTCTACAGTAATGCCGTCATCATCTAAATACTTTAATACATGGTCATCTGCCTCTGGAAATAATGAACGAGTCAGCGAATTCAATTGTGTGAAAATATATCTTTCAGACGCACTATCTTCTCCACCAGCTAATCTGGTTCCAAATTGTCCATTTGGTTCCAATAAATTAATATTATTAGAGCCGACGAAATTCTGTGCCATATTCACAATAGCACCATTTAAACTGGCTTCACCATGGTGATACGCACTATGTTCCGATACATAACCTGAAAATTGTGCGACTTTAATTTCACTAGTGAGTTTGCGTTTAAAAGCTGAATATAAAATTTTACGAAGAGAAATTTTAAGACCATCTACCATATTTGGAATAGAACGAGCACAATCATAAGTACTAAAATGAATCATCTCTTGATTAATAAATTGTTCATAATATACATTTGGTTTATTTGTATCCAAATAAGAATTTTTATCATATTGTTCGAGCCATTCTTTACGGTCATCTGTACGTTTTTTATTGAAAATTTTATCGATAGTGTCATCACTAGTTGGTGTATAGACAAAATCGACTATTTTCTTATTAGCAAAATATTCTTTGAATTCGGCGGATGTAGATGTACCAAGACCCTTAAAATATTTGATATTCCATCCAGTAGGACCATTTGGACCAAACGAATCTTTCCAATTCAAATATTCGCCCTCATTATAGAATAGTTTCGTTTGAGCACCTTTTTTTGCCCGTAAAATAGGAGTGTTCATAAAAGATAAGAATCCGGGAATTTTCACCAATGATGCCCATTCACTATGAAACAAATTGATACAAAGACCCTTGATATGACTACCATCTAAATCCTGGTCAGTCATGAACATGATTTTACCATAACGTAAGTTTTGTTGTACGTCATGAATCGTTGAATACGTTTTACCAGTTTCTAAACCTAATATTTTCTTCAAGTCGCTGATTTCTTTGTTTTCAGCAATTTTTTTCATTTGTTCGCCACGTACGTTCAATAACTTACCTTTTAAAGGATAGATACCGATTGTATTACGGTCATTACTAGATAATCCAGAGACAATACCAGACATGGCACTAAGTCCCTCACATAAAATCAAAATACAATCTTTCGATTGGTTCGTGCCACTGAAATTGGCATCAATGAAATTGGCAATGCCGCGAATTGTTTTGGTCTTAGAACCATCGGTTTTCTTAGCCAGTTTATTTTCTTTGGCCTCTGTCAAAGAACATGCTACATCCATAACACCCATTTTAGCCAATTTTTCTATGAAATTATCAGAAACTGTACAAGTAGAACCGAATTTAGCGGACGGTGTATTCATGAAATCTTTGGTTTGACTATCGAATGCCGGATTTTCGATATCACATCTCAAAAACAACACGAGTTGTTCTTTGATGGCGGCGGAATTTACTTTTACCTTTTTCTTTTTCTCGATATAGTCACATAATTTTCTTACGATTTGACCTATAATATAATCGACATGTTTACCACCCTTGAAAGTACAAATACCATTTACAAAAGATACTTGAATGAATTCATGTGTAGGAGAAAGACCGACAGCATATTCCCAACGGTCATCGCTTTGTTCATAAACACGTTTGGATTCTTCTTTACTACCTAAATACAAATCGATATATTGTTGGAAATTCTTTACAGGGATAGTATTCGAATTATATCCAATTTTTACTTTTTTGATAGAGTGGTCAGTAACAGCACCGATATCAAATACACGTTTTTTCAATAACGAAAGCATATCACTTGTGAGACCATGAATGCCAAGACGTCTATAATCAGGTTTGAAAGTAACTCTGGTATAAGGTTTCGATGCGGCAGACCCAGTAACTTTTGTGATAACAGGCGGGCAAATTTCATCCAAATTACGCTTGAATTCTTGTACATATTTCAGGCCGCGAATATGGTCAACCGTTTCGATTTTACCATATTCAGACCAAATCAAAACCAATTTGAAACCAAAACCGTTTTTACCACCAACGATTTTTTTTTCGGTTTTATCGTAGTTAGTGGAAGTACGTAGATGTCCAAAAATCATTTCAGGAATCCATATATCATATTCAGGATGTTTAGCGATATCAATACCATTACCATCATTGGACATGATAATAGTCCCGTCGTCCGAAATCGATGTATCGATATAGGTTACGAATTTTTTTTCAACATTATTGGATTGAATCATACGGATAACATGGTCACGACAATTCACAATACCTTCATCGAATAATTTATATAATCCAGGAATATATTCAATATCACGTAATACGATACGGTTAGTAGCATCATCATATACCCACATAGTAGAATCTACATTTTCAATAGAACCAATATAGGTATCAGGATTATCCAAAATATGTTGTTTATCAGTTTTACGTTGATATTGTTGTGCTAATTTAGCATCATTCGAAGCATTGGTAGTATTTGATTTAGCGGATGACATTTTAGTAATAATAATAAAAATACGATAATATACTTATATCAATTTTATTATAAATACAATCAATTTTTTTGATATTATAAAACCCGTATTATTATATAAGATTATAAACCCCCGATGCCAACAAAACAGAGTATGTTTGATATAATAAAATATTGTAAAGATAAACAGGCATGTGCGAAAGTAGATTATTTGAAAAAGGCGACAGGCGGTAATGACCCAAATATTCCAAAGGCGATGCGTTATGCCCAATATGTACAAAACGCCTCGCCAAAAACGATAATTACAAACAAATAATAATACAAGAATATTTAGTAAAAATAGTTTTTTCTATGTAGAATATATATTTCAATAAAATGACTGAACACGAAGTTACTGTAGGCTCACGAGCACAAGTTTATCACGGAAAAGCACATCATACACCAGGTGGACTTACAAAGAAAAATCTTATGATGAATAAATGGGGTCGTATTGTTTCACGTAAGAAGCATATGACTGCTAAGAAAGAAAAACGTTTAGAAAAGGCTGGATATTTTGCCAAGAAAGGTAAATTTGGCTGTGTAAAAAAAGTAAAACGTGGAAGTAGAGGTACTCGTAAAGCAAAAAAATAAACAAACAAAACCCACTAATAAAACTAAAAATCTATAAATGATATTTTATTTGTATAGATTATATACAAATGAAAAGACCAGTAAGAAATCCAACCACAGGAACATATACAATAAAAGATGTTGAATACAAAGAATTATTTGGTTCTAGAGAACAAGTATGGAATGGAACAGCATATAAAACAACAGGAGGTTTAACAAAAGACCAATTAATAATGAATAAATGGGGTAGAATCGTTTCACTTAGCAAGAACACAACAGCTAAAAAAGAAAAAAGATTAGAACAACATGGTTTTTTTGCGAATAAAGGTAAATTTGGTTATGTTAAAAAAGGAACCAGGAAATCCAAGTCAAAATCGAAATCGAAATCCAAGTCAAAGACCCCAGATGAAAACAAAACCGTCGAACAAAATATAGAAAAAGAATCGTCAGTAGAAACAAAACCAGTAGATGAATCAGGTGACGTTGAAAGATTATTCAAAAGCCTGCCAGAAACCGTAGCCAAAAAACCATCAAAAAAAGCAAAGAGTGTATAGAAAAATATTATAAAAATATATTTAAATGTAAAAGGTTAAATATATTAAACGGTAGAAAATGTTTTATTCTGGGGATATAGAATCACAGCTGAAAATGTTATCAGGAAATATTCTTAATATGATTATATTTGATAAATTCAAAACAGGAACACCGTTAATAGACGCATTTATAACAACGATGTTATTAACAGGAGTTACCTATATATATCAATACATAAACACTTATTTTTTCAAACTGACCGATGCGATAAAAAACATGAATTGCGAATACAAAAGTTGGTTTTATAAAAAAAACATAGTAGAATATGAAGGAAAAATAGCATTGGCGACGACTTATTATGATGGTTGTTTGAATCAGACAAATACATTCAGTGATAGGTTTAAAGCATTATGGAGTTTTATAATCAAAAACATAAGTGACAACAAAACAATTAACCATATAAAAGAATATTCTTTTGATAATAAAGGATATAATACTGAACGGGATTTGGGTATTTATATGGTGGTTCAAAATGAAAAATTTTTGATATCAAAAGAACTAGAAATATATGCTTATACAACAATTCATGAGGATGAAGAAGAAGATGATAATAGTTCAAAAAATGCCAGAACTAAATCAAAAACTAAAATGGAGCAAATAGTAATAAAATTATTCTCTTATAAAAGCAATACGAATACGATAAAAGAATTCGTTGAGAATATTACAAAAAAACATCTAGCATCCATAGAAGACGCACGTGAAAATAAAAGATTTATTTATACATTATCTAAGACAAAGTATGAAGAAGACCGATATGAAATGTGGAATGAAACCCTATTTTCAAGTACACGTCAATTTAGTAATATATTTTTCAAAGATAAGGTAAATATAATGAAAAAACTAGACTTTTTTATAAATAACAAGGAATGGTATTATGATAAGGGAATTCCATATTCAATAGGAATTGGTATGCATGGGCCACCAGGAACAGGTAAAACATCCTTAATAAAGGCAATCGCAAATTATACAAATCGAAATATTATAGTAATTTCATTGAAACTCATAAAAACGAAGAAAGAATTGGATAGTATATTTTTTGAAGAACGTTATAGTAGAGATAATAAAAAAGGTAGTATAAGTTTTGATAAAAAAATAATAGTGTTTGAAGATATAGATTGTATAGGTGATATAGTGTTAGATAGAGAGAAAAAGAAAAATAAAAATATAACAGGTTTGGGAACAAAATTAGATATGGAAGACTTATCGCCGACATCAAAAATAAATTTAGGTGATTTAATAGAAACAATTGCTGCTACGGAAAAAGAAACAGAAAAAAAGTTTGAAATACCAAAAATGCTATTAGACGACGAACCGATTACATTGGATGATATTTTGAATTTATGGGATGGAATTCGAGAAACACCCGGTAGAATAATGATTATTTCGTCGAATCATTATCATGATTTAGACCCAGCATTAATAAGACCAGGAAGAATAGATATAACATTAGAATTATCATATGCTTCACATGAAACAATCAAAGAAATATATACACATTTATTTAATGAGACAATCAATAATATTATGTTAGAAGGAATCAATGATGATTTTTATACACCGGCAGAAATAATAAATATTTATATGAATGAGGAACAAGATAAAATTCGGTTTTTAGAACGACTACGTAAAAATGAACATGTATAATTATAAAATATATCACTTTTTGCTGTAATTCTTTTTCTTTTCAGTATATCGTTTTCCATTACGTGTTGATTTTTAACCAGTGTTTGTTGTCTTGGATTTTCTTTGATTGGTTTTTTTTTGTAAATGCGCATGGTTTACCAGCGCAAAGTTGTAAGTAGTTTTACACTTTAACCCATCTACAAACACCAATTTTATTTTTTTTACTTGTATATATATTACCATCATTTCCTTTTTTATTTTTACCACACCAATCATTTGCTGGATATGGTGGAGATGGCCTATTTTTATATTTCAACGTTTTATTTTTTTTGCCTACAATAGGTTTTTTAGAACTCCATTTCCCAGGTCCTCCTTTTGATTCATCTAAATAAAGTATTCCTGTAGGTTTCCAATTTTTTAAATACTTTTTATACTCTTCGCCTTTGCTATTTTCATCGTCGTCATATCTAATACTATAAATATAATATCCATTTTTATCTTTGTATACAGAAGAACCATCTTTCCATGTTCCATATTCCCTAGTTTCATTTTGGTTATTTTTTGTTTGTTTTTTGTTTTTTATTTTTCCACCACCCAATATATTAAAAGTATTCGTGTTGTTAGAATTTCCAATTGTTTTTTTCAAATCCCTATCATATTTTATAAAAACACCTATTATAATAAGTAAATCTGCTACAGTTTGAGTTTGGTCGACAGTTAAATTATCTAATATAATAGATTCAAAAAAATCCCCTATTGTTATTTTATTATCATCATTATTGTTTAGCTTTAAAAGTGGAAAGATAGCAATTAATTTTTTTTTTAAATTATCAATTTTGTCTCCAAAATCCGTTTCAGTTTCATTTTTTTTTTTAAGTATGTTATCATTTAATATTTTGTTATTTAAGATATATATTGACAATTCTTTATTAGTTTTAAAAATATCTACTATTTTTTTTTTATACGAATCTAATTCTTCTATTAAAAATTTTTTACGTAATAAATCATTTTCTGATTTTTCATTATTATAATTATCTGAAACATATCCATACTTATTATACCAAGATTTACCAGTTGATAAAATTTTTAAAAAAGCTAAATCTATTTCAATACCATTTAAAAGTATAGTTGAACTATCATATAATTCAATATAATCAATTTCTTGTATTTGTCTTACTAAATTCTCTATATTTTTTAATAATTTATTTCCTGAATTAATGCCACATTTTTTTAAAGATAATATATAAATACGATTTCCTGAAACTAATAATGACGAACAGCTTTCACCTTTTGAATGTATATTAAAAATTTCGTCATTTTCAACATTTTTTTTTTCAATATCATATTCTTTATTTTCTGGAAAAAATTCTTTAAAAATACTTTCCATATATATATATAATAATAATTTAAGCATGAATTAAGAAAATATTACGATGTTATTTATATAGACGAATGGTGAACAAACAAACATGTAATTTATGTATGAAACCAATAGAATTTATATAAAAATAAAGTAATAAGAAAGAAAATAAAAAAATCAATACTAATGTGTATATTTTGATATTATGAATACCATAAAATCAAACATCTATAAACAACCATGGTTCTATAATTTGAACCACTCTACTGATAAAAATTTAGAGTCGACAACATAATTAGAGAGGTTCTCAAAAATATATTTTTCAAAATAAGATTTACTAACTATTTGATTAGAAACAGTATTATCGTGATTCAAAGCCGAATGATATTTACAATAATAGCTATAAGTGTCATAAATCGAAATATTTTGCGATAATCCAGGAGATAATGTTCTCGAACTTGATATTTGACCATTATTTTGTAATGAATGTTTCATATTTTCCAAAGCCAACTGTATATCTAATTCTTTATCCCATAGACTACATTTAATTCTAGATATGAATTTATCTCGTTCAATTTCTACATTAGGGAAGAAATGAGATATTAAGTCCAAAATTTGTTTATCATTTAAATTACATATGGATTCATTTTTGGATATACACCAATTACGTAGTAATATAATGATTTCATCGATTTCGAAATCCATTTCAGAATCGTCCTCGATGATGGTCTCATTCCAAAATTGTAGAAATTTCTGTATTTCGGGTAAATATTTACTACACACCCCAATAAATGCGTCGTGTTCCTCATTATAATAATCTTTTAAATTAGACATCAAAATGGTTTTTAGGTTCTGTAAAAATAAAACATTAGGTATATTTTTCGAATCAAGAAATTGTTTCCATAGATATTGGATATTTTTCCAACTAATATATGGAGTACGCATATGTGATAGTTGTCCATCAATACAAATAGTATTATTAGGACGTCCAGGTTGGGATATTTCGAGATATTCTTGTACAAATGAATTAACCAAATCATTTGGTTCTAATTCTTTCAAATAAAAAGCGGTCTGGAATAAAACATTATCATTCGATGATTTTATAACATAATCATCAGAGGAGCCATAACGATTCGAATAGTGGCATGCTACACATATAATATCTAATACCAGTTGATTTATAATAGGTTTCCAAATATATTCACTTTTAATAGATTCATTAATACGAACGATTCTACAGTCGGAATAATTATGTTCGTGATATTTATGTTTGATGGTTTGTGATAAATTAGAACCGATAACGATTTGACACATATTATTAAGTTCTCGAATAAAATGTTTGGATTTTACACTGATATAATGAATAATATGATTATTTTTACGAAAAATATTATCACCGAGTATAGTCAAGAAATATTTGGTCTCAGCACGAGTATTAAAAATAGCAGGACAAAGAGAATCAATTACATTTTGAATAGTTTCGGATTCGGGTATAGATTTCAATAAATTATTATCTTTGATACGTTTCATAATATTACGTTTGGTACTTTTTTTCCAAGGCATAAGATTTCGTTCTCGGTCGCGACTAATACTAGATAACACGGTATATAATAGGTCGTCTTCACTAATACAATGATAATGTGTTCCATCGTAACAAAAGAATTTTTCAGTAGATGAAATATAGAAATATTGGTTGTTATTTAAAAATGATTGAATAAAAGCGTCTTGGTCGTTTGCGAGTTCTTCGATACGACTTTGATTTTGTTCATGAGTTTCGCGTATATTTTCAAGAATAATAGGGAGTTGATTTGTAATATAATTATGAGCTTTCGCAGTCATATATGGGTCTGCGGCATATTTGGAGTATATATTTTTGATTGTATTCTGTGCTTCATCTATTAGATTTTTTAATGAATTATAAGAATCAATATCCATTTTATTGATTTTGAAAACAGCTGTTTTATTTGTATATTATGGGGTTTTTATATGATTTTATTAAATTATATAAAAACGATTGCTATAAATAAAAATGTCTAAAATTTAAGAATAATAACACCAGAACCACCATTACCAGCATGACTAAAATCATTGAACCCGGCACCACCACCACCACCACCTAAACCATTTGTACCATTAGCAGAAGCTTTATTTCTAACATTTGTTCCACCATATGCGGTTTCAGCATCTTTACCACAACCACCTGTGCCTCCACCACCTGTGCCGCCAGATGATTGTGAGCCACCAGTTGTTAAATAAGTGCCGCCACCACCACCGCCACCATAAGTAACGGATGTGCCGGTTATGCTATTCGCAACTCCGTTTCCTCCATTTCCACCGGCTGTTGATAAACCTGTACTTCCAACAGCACCAGCGCCACCTCCACCTCCACCACTTTTAGCACTAAAACCAGTGCCACCATTATTACCTTGTCCGGTTGTTCCAGTACCACCAACAGTAGGAGTTGTATCCACCGCAGTTCTTGCTTGACTACCACCACCACCAGAACCACCATTATCACCACCATTTGTATTGGCAGCAGTAGAACCACCACCACCACCGATTGCTGTTAATCCACCGAATACTGAATTATTTCCAGGAAGCCCACGGTAATTAGTAGTGTTCGTGCCGCCTGTATTATTACCAATATTTGAAGAATTACCTAAAAAACCTGCATGTGCAGCACCTAAACCTCCTGTTCCAACTGTCATATTAATTGGAGTACCAGGTGTTATTGTATAATTTGAATTATAAAGAACACCGCCACCTCCACCGCCTCCACCAGTATCAACACCTCCGCCACCTCCACCAGCAACAAGTAATACTTCTACTTTATTTGTACCATTTATAGTAATACTATTACTAGATGCTGCTGTAATAGTAATAATATTAAACTGACCACTTTTAGTAGCCGTGTATGTGGCACCAGAAATACTATATGTAACAGGTACTTTAGCCGACCTAAATAAACTATGAATACTACCCCAACTTGAGAAAGCCATTATATAATAACTATAGGTATATTATTTATATATCATTTTTCTAAAAAAATATATAAAATCCCTATCCTAAATCGATACTACACTCTTAATTTCATTCGATTTAGTATATTCATCAGTAGTATCAATAATAGCGTTCATTAAATATTTGGTAATAATCATATTTGTTTTCATCAAATGTTCAGAAGGCATAACAGCAAACCATTGAAATTTTGGACGATTTAATATTTCATCTGCTGGAATATAAACACCAACAGCACTTTTATGTAATTTCAAATAATCCTCTTCCATCAAATCTTCTAATAAAATGGTTTTACGGTCTTCTGTTTTTACACCAATTAGTTCTCCACCAATGAGTTCCATTTTTCCACTACCAATAGCATCTAAACACCAATGAGACGAATCGCCTAAGAATTCATTATCACTACTAAAGTGTGGATTTTTATTACGTTTTTTCAAATACTCTACTAGTTCCAAAATGACGTCATTATTTTTAGGAGCGCCCATAAAATATAAATCAGGAATGAAGAGCATTTTTTGTTTCTGTTTCAATAAATTCGAAGTACGATTGATGGTTTCACATACAAAAGGTTTATTGTTGGCGACGGCTTTATCATAAAATGGTTTCAAATTTTTCATACAGACGAATGAATTAGGAACAACCATGCCACCATAATAATAAATTAATTGTGTCATAGCTAATTCACGGAAATGAGAACGAGTAGGTTCAGCCAAAGTGGAAACATCGATATCCCATGATGGTAATAATTTACTAAATGATTGGTCATCAATTAGACAAATATTGAAATCATCACCACAATGATTAATGATAGTTTTGATAGTTAAATGTAAATAAGGTTGATTTAAATCAGTAGTATTACGAGAATAGAAGTTTTTCCATTTACGAGAATTGATTTCGTATTTTGTATGAATCCAAAGTTTTGGACGATTATATCCATAGAGAGGAGAATCATTCAATAAATATTTTCGAATTAATTCATATTCATCATTTGATTCAAAATTTTGTTTTAATTTATTGGCAAATAGACTAGCAACTAAAATGATAGCCCCAATAAATAAATATTGTTTTGTATTTTTCAAACTAAACATTTCAAATGCTGAATTTTATATATACTATTAAAATATATATTTTCATCAAAAATAAACAAGATATTCAATACTATAATTCGACCTATTATATTTCATAGAAGATGAATACATTATAGCACTCGCTTTACATATTTGACGTATAATAGTAATAAATGCGTTATAAGTCATTTTACGCTCAATATAATAGTATTTACCAAGATGATAATATGGTTTCAATGATTCTGCTAATTCGGTATGTAAATTATAAAATACTAATTTTTTATAGGCATTTGAGTCAATAAGAAAATACTTATCCGTTTTTAAACAAATACGTTCTAATAATGAAAAAAGCATTTCTTTTGGAACCAAATTACGAAATATTTGTGTAGGCATTTTCTTTTTATTATTTTTATTTATAATAAAAAGTTTTTATTTGTTTTATTATAAATACTTATAAAAAAAGCTTTGCTAAAATAAGTATTAAAATCAGTAGATTTAGATATTGTAAGATTGTAATTTATGATGTAGAATTACTAGAATTAGTATATAGTTTTTTGAGTTTTTCCAAATATAAAATACCATCCATGAGTTCTTCTTGGGCATGAATAATCCAGTCAATTGTAGATAAATCTTCACGGTCTAGTGTAGTACCATATTTTGAGATACCTACATCGGACCTTTGTTTGAATTTTTGAATGACAGATTCAACAATAGTATCATATTTTACAACGGATGACTTAGGGTGTTCAGGTACAGTTAAAATAGGGTTTTCATGATTCATCGATGTAGCTTCTCCGTACATTATAATAATACTATTATATTCCAAATAATCTTTATGTATATTATTTTTTATGTTTTTTATTTGGTATGTAATAATTCAAATAAATTATTGGTAAAAAGCGATAATTCAATGATATCTTCATGAATATTATGAAAAACCGTAATATATTTACATAAAAAAGGGATGATTTTATATTTGGTTTCTTCGTCAATAATATTCGTCATTTTCACAAACGAAAAGAAATAATCTAAAATATCAATTACAGAATAGCCATAATCATGAATATTATAGAGAACACCAATCGCACCGGATAAATCATTTTTAAATAACTTATCAAAATAATTTTCAAAATTCTGGAATGATATATTAGAGCATATTTTTTTACATAATTCGATATGTATAGGTTCTCGAATGATATAAATTTTTTCCAAATAATTAATAAGAATTCGTATAGATGTGTTTGAAATTTTCAATAAATAGTCTTTTGATTCTTCATCAATATCAATTTCTTCAGCCAAAATAATGCGGTCCATTATTTTACGTATTTGTTCAGTAGTTGGTGGAGAAATGGTGATAATATGTACTCTAGATTGGATACTTTCAATGACTTTTTGAATATTTGTACAAACAGAAATAAAATGGATGTTATTTTTATATTTATCAATATAATTACGAAATACCTGTTGGCTTTGTTCATTGATATTATCGATATCATCAATAATAACCAATTTTTTTTTACCGTAAATAGCACTATGAGATTGACAAAAAGTTTTCATTTCATTTCTGAAATATTGTATTCCTTGTTCTTTCAAATTATTAATAAATAAAATATTATTATCAGGGAATTGAGAATCTTTTTCAAGAGAATAATATTCACGAATGAGAGCATGTAACAAAGATGTTTTACCAGAACTAGAATTACCAATAAATAATACATTTAAATGGTCAATTTCTAGTAAAGTTCTCAATGTAGATGATAGTTTTTCATCAATGCAAAAATCATTTATAAAATAAGGTTTATATTTTGTAATAAAAGTATTATCCAGTTTTAATTTTTTATACATAGAGAACTTTGACAATTATTATATTATGTAAAATCAAGTAATTTTTATATAACTACTATAAAATAATATAAAAATTGGGTGTTTTAAATTAGAAAGTGTATAAAATACAAAAAATGTCAAATAAAAATTTCTATGAAATATTAGGAGTATCAAATGATGCAAGTGAATCAGACATAAAAAAAGCATATCGTACATTATCATTAAAATATCATCCAGACCGAAATCCAAACGAAGAAGCAAAATCTATATTTCAATCGATAGGTGAGGCATATGAAACACTTAGTGACTCAGCAAAGCGAAATCAATATGATATGGAATTGCGTTTTGGAGGTGGCGGTGGAGGAAATCCATTTGGGATGGGAGGTTCTCCATTTACACATATGAGTAGTATGGATGAATTTTCAGAAATAAATAATATATTTAATATGATGTTTGGTGGTGGTGGTGGACATGGAGGAAATCCGTTTGGAATGGGTGGTATGGAAGGAGGTATTCCAGGAATGCCAGGTATACGTATTTTCCATAGTAGTAGTGGAATGCCAGGAGGATTTCATAGTCAAATGTTTCATCAAATCCATCGTCCAGAACCTATTATGAAAAATTTACAAATAACGATAGAGCAAAGTTATCAAGGATGTGTAGTGCCGATTGAGATAGAACGTTGGGTTCTCAATAATAATGTAAAAACGATGGAAAATGAGACGTTGTATTTGAATATACCACAAGGAATAGATGATAATGAAATGATAGGCATACGAGATAAAGGGCATGTAGTAAATGGTGAAATATACGGGGAAGTAAAAATATCAATTAATGTTATCAATAATACAGAATTCAAGCGAAATGGACTGGATTTGATATATCATAAAAAAATATCATTAAAAGAGGCATTATGTGGTTTTTCTTTTGAAATGATACATTTAAATGGTAAGAAATTATGTTTAAATAATAATAGTAACCCTACTGTTATAAAACCAAATTATAAGAAAGTTGTACCGTCGATGGGTATGATTCGAGAGAACTCGACAGGTAATATGATAATCGAATTTGAAGTAGAGTTTCCAGATGCGTTGACAGCTGAACAAATCGAACATATATCGAATATTTTATAAGGATTCAACGACTATTTGATTTTGTGGTAGTTTTCCGGAACTCTCTCATTTGAATTTCATTCACAGAGATATCTAATTCTGTTCGTAGTTTTCGAATATAGTTGTTTTTTTCGCATAATTGAATGCGTAACCATTGTAATTCTTGTTGTACTTCGACTGGAGACGATTCTTCTAACATAGTCATACGTTTAATGTCATAATCATCACTAGTATCGTTCGTAAATTCTTTCAATAAGTCATATTCATTATAAGGTTGTCTGATTTTTTGAGTTAATACGTAAGCGCGTTTTCTGCGTTTAGCATTTTCTTCCATATTATTCATATTTAATAAAAGGTGATTTGTATTTAGTGCCATATTGAAGATTTTATTATTATTATTGTTAGTTTGATTACCAAATAAAAACTCACGAAAAGCCGTCAATTTTTTATGATTTCCGAAATAAATCATAATCATAAAAGGTATAAAAATATATATTATATATTTTTATAAAATGTCTGATAATTTAGTTATAACCATTTTAGCAGCGGGTGAAGGAAAAAGAATGAATTCAACCATACCAAAGGTATTACATATGTTCAATAACAAACCGATGTTAGTAAGAATAATAGAAACTGTTTTATTATTGAAACCAAATAAAATAATAATAGTAACCGGAAAACATTATGAATTAATCAAAAGTACAGTGTTAAAATATCTTGATATTACGTTAATTGATTTCGTTATACAAAAGGAACCATTAGGAACCGGTGACGCAATTAAAAGTTGTCTATCGCATTATAAAGAAAATGATAGAATATTAATATTAAATGGTGATATGCCACTAATAAACAAAGATGTTCTCGATAAATTTATAAAGAATAATAATGTGCATATCAATATTTTAGTAGCAAAAATAGAAAACCCAACAGGGTATGGTCGAATAATATATAATCAATACAATGAATTTATTGAAATAGTAGAAGAGAAGGATTGTAATGAATTACAGCGAAAAATAAATATTATCAATTCAGGATTATACTATGTTACAAATGAAATATTACAAGATTATATTCCTTTAATAAAAAATACAAATAAACAGAATGAATATTATTTGACAGATATAGTTAAGCTATTAAAAAATGATGAAAAATATAGAATCGATACTTTTTTAATCGATGAAAAAGATAATAGAACAATACTAGGAGTAAATACACAACAAGAATTATTTGATTTAGAGAATGAAGACCAAAAATTATGAATTTTCTAATAATTGTTGTAATTGTTCATGATGGCCTTTCGAATTAAAAGCAGATGAACTATGAATACGATGTTTTACAGATATTTGAGAACAATTATAGAACCGTTTGTTTTGATTACGTAATCTCAACCACAAATCATAATCTTCGATACCATTTTCGTTCCAAAAACAAAGTTCTTTTCGAATAAGACTACTACTATTGATAATAGGATTGAATTTTTTAAAATCGAAATCGGATATGTTTCCAGTGGGTATATCAGGTACCTTGCCATTTATATCACCAAAATATACACATCTAGCACCGATAACATCATAATCATATAAGAATGGTATTTGTAATTCCAATTTTTTTTTATGCCATATATCATCAACATCTAATATAGCGACATAATCACTCGAACAATAATTTATCATTTCATTGGAAGTATTTGCTTTTCCGCGAATTTCATAAAAATCATAAACACGAATACGAGCATCGCGAGATTCAAATAGTTTCGCTATTTTATAAACATCCGAATTTGGAGGGTGTCCATTTATACCAATGATTAATTCCCAATCAGCATACGTTTGTTCTATTATAGAACCAACCGAATCTTCAATAAATTCAATGCCATTATAAATAGGCATAATAATGCTAATTGTAGGTGACATATAAAAATATATAATTTGATTATTATATATTTTGATATGTCTTTGTATAGTTTTACGATAAAAATCTTTGGAATAAAAACCAATTATCATGTCTATAATTTTGTTCTTTACATAAACAAAAATCAGATAAATTAGAAAATACACAATCCGCGATAATAATTTGGTCGTCCTTGACTAAATAGTTATTTTCGAAATATAATTTTAATTTATTATCGTATGTGTTTCGCCACCATTCTAGTTTGTCTTTATGTGATATAAAAAATCCACCGGCAATAGATATCTGGTTGGGAGGTATTGGTCTAATAGGTAATCCAGACTGATTTTTATTATTGATAATATCCATCAAAGCACGAATATAATTATTATCATTATTAACACAAGCATAATAAATTTTATTTTTATTCAACGTGTTAATTTTTGATTCACTCGGCCAATTTACGAGATATTGAGACGACGAATCTTCTGGTCTATTACGAAAATAACCAATATCACACCAACCATAGAATTCGGTGTCGAAATATTTCGCAGTCATAGTTTCGTAAACAAAATGAATTTTTTCAGACCATAACATATTAACACGCCAATCAACCATATTTTGTAATAGTATATTATTCTCATGATTATGAATCCAAAAATCTTTGTATTTATAATTATAGAACAGTTCTGGAGATTTTATTATTAATTTAATTCTAGGATTATTCAAATATTTTTTTAAACATTGAGAACTGGGTTCATCACTATAAATAACCAAATAATAATTATTAACATTAGATAACATATAATCAATCCAATTATAATAAGTTTGAATATCAAATTTTGCTTTAAAATTATACCAACATGTAGAAAAAGTGATGGATGACATTGCGTAGTATTATTATTACGATATTTCTATATTATTACAAATTTATAAATAATATACTTAAAAAATAATAATTATACAAATATTATAATATGGTTTTTATATTCAAATTTAGAAAAGACCGATTAGGTACAGACATATTAAATATGCTATTTCAATTTTACTATTGTTATAAATATAAATATTATATAAAATATTCTCCAAATGATTCAAAGTATAAAAATAGTATATTTGTTCAAAGTATTTTTAAATTGATAGATGCCCATAATAATACAATGATTGATATAGATAATAATGTAGTAGAAGATAAAATCAATATAGAAATTTATGGAGGAGATTCAGATATGTGTTATAGCATGACACTGATAGTACAAGAAATAGAGTCAGATATGTTATCATTTTTCAAAAATAATTTTTATGAAAGTATAAAAGATTACTATAATTTGAATAATAATTATTCAATTCCATTTGATACTGATAATAGTATAGTTATACATTTGAGACTGGATGATGTGTTTTTACTTAACTATAGTGATTATGATGGAAGTGTATGTAGTGGATATTATATAAATTTAATAAATAATAATCAACAAGGATTTTTATCATATGGTCCGGATAATATATATAATACTCAATGTCATATGTCCAGTTATAAAATCGAAAAAGAATTAAATAAATTATTAACAGAATTTCCAAATTCAAAAATAATATTAATAGCAAGTCCAGTAACAAAGATACCTGAATTAACTTTCAAATATGATATGGTTATACAAAGTGAGGATTATAATTATGATTTATTTTTATTATCAAAATCAAAAAAAATAATTTTATCTAGAAGTAATTATTCTTTAATATCGTTATTTTTTGGTGAGCAAACACATGTTCATATGCCATTATGGGGTCATTTTGCGTGTGCTGGATTTGGTAGTAAATATGATAAATGTAAATTCAATTACTTTTATTAGGTCAAAAACTGATAAAATTTACTGGCATAAACAATATAAATGGTATTATAATTGTATATATAGTGATGTTATTAGATTTATATATATTGATTCAAAAGTATAAACTAAATATCAAAGGTATTTTACATGTAGGAGCTAGTTTATGTGAGGAATTGCCAATATATAAGAATTGTGGTTTAAATAATGATTCTATATATTGGATTGAAGGTAATGAAGAAAATATAATTACAGTCAAAAATACATTAGAAAATGATATTAATATATTTGATTGTTTAGTAGACGATAAAGATGACATAGAGGTAGATTTTAATATATCAAACGCTTTAATGAGTTCTTCATTATTAGAATTTGGAACTCATTTACATCATCATGTTGGAATTGTTATGGATAAAAAAATAAAGAAAAGAACAAAAAGATTAGATTCTTTTATAGAACTTAATAATATACCAATAAATAGATTGAATTTTTTAAATATTGATATTCAAGGCACAGAATTAAGAGCGATTAAGTCATTAGGAAAATATATAGAAAATATTGATTATATAATGACAGAAGTTAATACAGAATATGTATATATTAACTGTAATTTACTGTCAGAATTGGATAGTTATTTAGAAGAAAAAGGTTTTATGCGTGTTGAAATAATCATGTTTGGTAATTGTGGTTGGGGTGATGCTTTTTACATAAGAAAAAATTTATTATAGAATAATAGTATTTATACATTTTTACACCCTTGAAGATTTAAAATATAAATACTATATATATTTTAGCAATATGAATATTACTCAATCATCAGATAAATTATATGGAGTAACAGAAGGAGTATTTTATGGTCAAAATGAACGAGTCGATGAATTAAATGATAGATTACACTCCAGAAATTTCGCGGATTCACCACTAGAACCATATTTCGACCCTCGTCCAGTTCCTACCAAATATTCACATTTCCCAATTGTTAATAGAAGAACACCAATGAATGAACCTGCTATCAAATATCAACAATATAGCATGAACGTTAATTTCAATCCAGGAACATCAAAGGCACCATTTTCAGGATTTATCAATAACGTTGATAGAGAAACATTTTTAAGAAATCAAAATTTTGCCATTCAACATGGCGCCAGTCAAGGTGTTTATGTGCCATCATCAAATAGTGATTTATATAAAACAACTATTATTTCAAGACCGTCCGACCAGCCATTTCCGAATCTATTTAATAGTTTTGATTTTGATAAAAGACAACATCCAAATATAGTAAAAAATATCGGTACTGATAATTTTTTCAATCATACTAGAACACAATTAAGAAATATGTAATATACATAAAGTGGTATAATCGATATTATTTTCGTAATTTATTATATAAGTATAGGTAAATACATATATGATAAATATAAAATTTAGTCTAAGAAATATATTGATAGAATTATTAGTCATTTTGGGAATCATATTATTAGGAATATTATTATATAAAATAAGTACGCCACCATATGAAAAAAATATACATGAGGGTTTCAATCAAGAACGCGGTTTTGTATTAAAACGAGAACAAGATATTTATGATGATTTGTATGTAGATATGTATGATAATTTGAAAGACACCACACATAGGTGTGAAAGCGAACTTATACAAATATTGAAAATGACAGAACCAAGTACAAAACATAGTAATTTCTTGGATATAGGTAGTGGAACAGGGTATATAGTAAATCAATTAAATGCCGCTGGATATAGAGCGTATGGATTAGATAAATCGAAATCCATGATAAAATATTGTGAATTGAAATATCCAAATATAGAAATAAAAGAAGGAGATGTATTTGATTCTATGATTTTCGAACGGGGAACTTTTACACATATATTATGTACAAATTTCACTATTTATGAATTTAAAGACAAGGTTTCTTTTTTTAGAAATTGTCAAGCATGGTTAATGCCACATGGTTATTTGATATTACATTTAGTTAAACCAGATAAATTCAATATAACAAAACCAAATCGAGAACCAAACGATACTAAAAATCAAAAAAATAAATCACAAAAGCGAGAACTAGAAACTACCGCAAATTTTGATGACTATAGTTATAAAGCATATTATGATAATTCAAATTCAACTGAAATGATATTTACAGAAACATTTATTGATAAGAAAACAAAACATATTAGACAAAATGAACAAACACTTTATATGGATACTATTGAGAACATTGAAAAAATGGCATCAAGTGCTGGTTTTATATTCCATGGAAAAGTGGATATGAAAAAGTGTTCAAATGGAGATGAAAACCAATATTTATACATTTTAGAAAGTTCTCGATAAATCGTTTTGAATGCTTAGTAATATTGTCAAATAATATTATAATATAATAAAAATATATAATATTATATCATTTTCAAAATGATTAATGATACTATAATTATAGAATATAATAAATTATTAGATATAGGAATACAACAGATTAAAGGAACAGCTCCAAACGATTTGGAGGAACATGCGGAACGTGATAAATTATTACCGTTGAATGATTATGTATATACACATTACAGCACAAATGCCTTAGATGACACATATTCAATAGAATTTGTAGTTTTAGCTGATTATATGAATATAATATTAGATGAATTAAAAAAAAAGGAATGTGGTATTGTGCGAAAAATTATAAAACAGGTGAATATATAAAAGAATATGACAATAAAATAAACAATATTACTCGAAAAATATATATAAATATTCATAAAGAGGATTTAGGTAGATATAAGCCAAAAACGGAACAAAATCCAGGTGGTTGGGAAATTATTGAGATGTATGATAAAGAAAATGTGGTAAAAATAAGCAGAGACCAAAAAATACATTTTTTAGAATCAGATACAATAAAAGAATTTGATGATATGTATAATGATGGTAATTATTTTTTAAATATGTGTGTTATAGATAAAATGAAAGGCATTATAGATATTGATTTATTATCAAAAAATGTAGCAATTATTGTAGTAGAAGACCCTGAAATAAATAGAAATACATTATATGATGAATTGCTAAGAATTTTTCAAGAAAAAATCCATTTTAAAAGAATAGCACAGCATACAAAAAAAGGAGGGAAGCGAAAAAGAAGTAGGAAAATGAATAAAATAGGCAAACAGAAAGTAAAAAAGCATAAAAAAACGGCAAAAAAGAAATAAAAAGGTATATTTTAGAAAGTTCTCGATAAATCGTTTTGAGAACCGAAATCAAAATAGTAAAATATATTAGAAAATGTTTCAATATATTTTTGTATCGATATTTTTCGTATTAATAATAATATTTATGATAATAAAATTAAAATATCCATTTTGGAATATTCAGCCAGTATTCCATAGTTATGATTATTGGCGATATTTTTATTGGACACCTTTTATTATACAAAAATACAAACCATTGAGAACGAAATTTTGCGATTTTGAGCAAATAAAAACGATACCTTATTTGGAATGTTCTCAATTACAACAAAAAAATTTAGAAAATTTAATACAATGTTATTATTATCATACAGACAAAATAATGCATATTATAAATAAAAATGATATACATAATATTTTATCTGGTCAAAATGAGCCATCTTATGTATCATTTTATACAGAAAGTTTGTTCTCGAATAATTCGAATTATGTAATGGATTTATCATCGATTATTTTGAATCAATATCCAATAGCATGTATTACATCAAGATATACAAAAATGTTTTATAAAAACCCCAAAAATAAAAATGAATTTATAGAAATACCAAGTTATTTTATAGATTTTATTTGTGTACATCGAGAACATGACCTAAAAAAAATAAGTAGAAAATTGCTACAAACACATGAATATAATCAAAGAATAAAAAATCCATCAATACATACTTCAATTATCAAAAAAGAGAACATATTATTTGAAGGTATAATACCATTAGTAGAATATGAAACAACTACATATTATTTGAGAAATATACGTTATCCTCGATTACCAGCCCATTTTCATATAGATATGTTACTAAACGAGAACGAAGGAATATTAATAGATTTTTTATATTTACAGACACATACTATAACAAAAAGTTCTCAATTTGACGTTTGTATTATACCGGATGTAAGTGTATTGATATCAATGATGCGAAAAAAATTGTTATATGTATTTTGTTTAAGAAAAGGAGAAGATATTTATGGATTTTATTTTTTGAAAGACGCGAAAACACAATATGATGAATTAGAAGGTAATACATTACAATGTTTTGCTAGTGTAATGAATTATGATTTTATATATGAGGAAAGACAAACACAATTATTTTATTTGGGATTCTTACATGGATTGAATAATATTTTGAAAATAAACAATTCTTATAAAATATTGATTATGGAGGAAACATCAAATAATGCTATATTATTATATCATTGGCGGCAAAAATATAGTCCTGTTTTTAAAAACAAATCCGCTTATTATTTATATAATTTTATCTTACCTAGTTCTCCATTATCACCAAATAAATGTATGATATTATTATAATAAAATAAGTAAATTGAATCCAATAGATGTATTAACATGTAATAATGAATGCCATAAATCCGCTATTTTTGTATCTTTATGGTAACAGTATTCTTTTACAAGATAACCATAATAAAATAAATAATTTGTTATTAAAAACGACATCATAATTAAAGTAGATAAACAAATTTTGAAATTATTATTTATGTTTTTACATTTATTATATAATAATTTAAATCCATAAGCAACTAATAATATTATGGGGATTTTATCGAGTAGATTAGTATAAATATTAGTATATGTATAAAAAATTAACGAGGTAATTAGTAATAATACAAATAAAAATGAAAAAACGTAATATTTGAAATGATACGCAATTATGATATTAGTCAAAAATATAAAACTAGAATAAAAACAACTATTATCAATAAATTCATTAATTATTTTTTTCTTATATTTTGATATATTTACTCCCATTCTTTCAATATATAATATTGAAAGAAAGTTTAACGTGTATATTTGCCTGAACGAGCAAATGAATCTACAATGAAAATAATGAAAACACCTAAAAAACTATATAATACAAATTCTTCTGTAATGTTACTAGTTTTTTCGAGTTGTTGTTCTTCCAATAAATGAATCATATAATTAATTTTTTCCATTAATTTATCATCACGAGGCATGTTAGCATTCAACCCCATATTAGCATAATAAGGTTGGTTGTTGTTTTGTAATTTCATAGGATGTTCATAACTTCTAGAATAATTACTAAGTTTATTGATTTTGGAATCATCTCCACTATAATCATTGGTTTGTGATTTCGAATTATTAGAAGCTTCTAAATAAGATGGGAATTGAGGGACATAATTCTTGACTTCTGTATTATCGTCCATATCTTTTTTGACATTAATAGATGGATGAGATATAGGAGTAAAATTACTTAATTTTTTATTATCAGAATCAGTATCAGCGGAAGTAATTTTATTCAGTAATTCAGTAACACGAGTATTTCTATCTTGTGTCGCTAATTGAACATCATTTATAGACATTGGTTCTGAGTTTTTGAAATCATCGGTTTGTTGGTTTGAATGTGTTAAATATTCATCCGGTTCTCCTATACCTTGTAAATTAATTCGTGGTCTATTATTTCGTCTTATAGTAGGAGTTCTTTTTTTATTTAAATTATCGTCATTTATCCATTCAGACGCAGATGTTATTAAAGATGACATGTTTCTTTAAAAATATTTTATATACTTAAAAAATAATAAGATATTATTTCAAACATTTTTCGTAAAAAAATACTATTATAATATAAATAAGAATCATAGAAAAATGAAAAAAATTATTTCACAATTCATTCCAATAGTTATTATATTTTTATTATTATCATATTCATCAGAAATAGCTATATTTAGTCATTCTATTTTAGGGAAAATAATAAGTATTCTTATTATTGGCTACTATACAACAATTGATAAATATATTGGATTATTAGTCTGTATTTTATTTATATTTTATTATCAAACAGATTATGTAGAGAGTATGCTAAATATAAATGACTATAATTGGGATTGGAAAGTAAATCATGATTTAGTTGGTGATTATTTGTTTATTGAATCATTTTCCGAGTTAAAACCCCGTTGTAATTGTGGTAGTCCAAAACCATTTCAAGAAGCAAAAAAAGAGGATAAATTAGAGGAAGAAAACTTGATATTAAAGGGATATGAAAATTTCGAAAATTATAGAGAATTATATGAGGATAATCATGAGCAATCAAACGAAGAAGTAAAAGATACATTTCGTAAAGAGAATTGCTCGTCGAATGGAGTATTAAAATACAAAAATATGGAAGTAAAAAACGATATGGCTGAACATATATTTTCTGAATTAAAATTTAAAAATGGAACATGTAATCCATGTTCAAAAACTTGTGATTTTTCTATTATAGAATCAAGAATTAAAACGGAGGATGAACTAAAACCAATAAATACCAAGTATATATAGAAACATAAAATATCATAATTATATAAAATGGGAAAAAATTCAAAAAAACAAAAACCCCATGAAATAAAAAACATATTTGACTTTGTACATAATCAAATACAAGCATTGAATAATAGTAAAATATTTGCTGGTCTAATGATAATTACATTAAATATCGTTTCAAAATTTGTTAATATTAAATTGAGTAAAACCATGGAATCGTATTTGAAATATACATTTAGCAAACAAATATTAGTATTTGCTATTGCGTGGATGGGTACTAGAGATATATATATAGCGTTGTTTATTACATTAATCTTTGTTATTTGTATGGAATATTTATTCCATGAAGATAGCCAATTCTATATTTTACCAGAAAGCTTTAGAGACCATCATTTGACATTATTAGAAAATGATAAAAATGGTAATAATATTACAGAAGAAGATATAAAAAAAGCAAAGGAAATTTTAGAAAAAGCCAATGTTCAAAATACAAATAAAAATTATGAGGGATTTTCAATAAAATAAACTAATATTATACAAAATAAATGTTTGCATAATATAATTAGATAGAATGAATTATGATATTGAAGAATTAAAAATAATGTTATATACAAATATTCAAAATAATCGTTTATTACAATTTAATCGTAAATTATTATCACAACCTGAAATTACAGCTACAAATATAGATTTAAATGATTATCCATATTTTACTTTTGATGTCAAATATCCAAAAGGTCAAATGCAATATTTGTTATATCAAGAACGTATAGAAATATTTTTTAATAAACAGTTGTTTTCAGAATACTTGTATGCTTACTCGAAGAAAACACTTGTTAGTAAAGATAATGAGAACTATTATAAAGAAAGAGACGATATTATTGAACATAATATTATGACAATGATAGAAATACTATTTCCAACGAAATTCCCAGTAATAACTGATATTCATACGTCTTATGATAAGATAATAGGAAAGAGTTCATTTAATAGAATGATTTTGAATCCTATTAAACCAAAATATTTTTCACATTTGAATATTAATGGTAAAGATTATACATTCAAAAAGAATGTATGGCTGAATGATTTTTTAAATCATCCATTATATAGAAAACTATTAGAAGATTATCGTAAGTTTTGGGTATGGTCGATAGAAGAAAAAGCTAGATGGAAAACGGTAATCGATAAAGAAATTAATAATAATATTAATATGTTAAATGAAATATTTAATGAATTTGATTCTATTAATAAAACAATTGATACCAGTAATATTCCAAACACCGTTAAAGGTGCTTATGTTTTTTATAAATACATTTATTACTATTATACAGATTATTTAAAATCAAATGATAATAAATTAGATAATGTTAATATTTATGAAAAAGTATCTAATGATATAAACGAGTTTATGGTGGAAAATACTAATAATAATATAACAATGGTCGGTGGTGCCAAAAAAAAGACTTCTACCAAAAAGGAAACAGATGTTATGGAAAATATAAAAACAGGAATTAAAGAACTTTGTGATGATAATATAATCGACAAAATGAATATTATTGATAAAATCGAGTTATTATTCAAAATTATAAATAAATTTAGAAATGAGAAATGGATTGTATTATCTAAGTCAAACGATTTTAGAGCGTCTTCTGTTTCAATTGAAAAAATTAATTCATTAATTAATAAAATAATTTCACCAGAAAGAATGAATATTGCTTATGGTAATTATAAACAAGTTTTGGATATGTTTAAATATCCATATGACCAAATAAGAGAGGATAAATTCAGAAAAGAAAACTATAATAAATTGGAAAATATAGATACACAAATTGAATCAATGATAAATATATCAATACCACCGGAATATAAAAATTTTGCTTATAATACATTAACGTTATTTAAAAGGCCACAACGTGAAACAACGAACGCGGATTTACAAAATTTGATAAATAGTTTTGAATCAAATACTACAACTGAATTATATGAATTTTTAGAAAAAACTTATATGTATTACATGAGAAACAGTGGAGATAAATTATCAAATGATGAAACAAAATTATTGAATATAGGTTTGAATTATATTAATACAAATATAACTGAACGAGGCATACGTCGAGAAATTTATATTATGTCAGATTTTATAGAAGGATTAGTGAATGATGATAATGTTAATAGTATTTATTGTCCATTTATAGGGGAACATCTAGGAAATGAATTGAGATTTTTGGTTAGAATGACACAAGGTGGTAAAATAAATAATACAGATATTAATTTTTGGGCAGTGGATAGAAATAGAATGATTTTTTCAATAAAAACTTTACAGATGAGTGCTCTGACGTTTGATAAAGAAAAGGAATTAAAAGCAACAGAAATGAAACCAGATATGTATTATCAAAATAATGTATCAAATAATGTAAAAAATATAGAAATGATACCATTTAATAAAGATGAAGAAAACCAAAAACAACAAGAATCCGATAGGTTTACAGGTATAGATTCGTGGTTTTATAATGAAATTATAAATTCTAACGAAAAAGAAATAGAAAAATTAATTAATGAAATCAATTTTTTTGGTATATCAAATCTTGTATTACGTGATATATTTGATACTGTAATAAAAAAAACAGATATATATAATATAGTTAAACCATGGTTCGCTAATAAATATAAATATTCATCTGAACTAATTAGTAATATGATAATGTTATCAAGTAAATATGATGGAAAAATAAAAGATATTGCGAATAAAATGAATGAACAAAAAAATAGGTTGAATACAGAAGCATTGAATAAATTGAATTATGAATCTAAATTTTATACATTATTGAAAACGATTGTAGATAAATTAATGATAAATGAGCGAAATAAGAATCAATTAATAACATCAGCAATAACTGGTGGCAATAATATTAGTAGAAAAAATAAAAAAACGAATTTTAATAATATTACACGTAGAAAATAAATGTGATTGATATAGTTTTTATAAATTATATCAATATTGTATATTTTTGTATTTTTTTAGATTTTTATTTTATTTTTATTTTATTTTTATTTTTATTTTATTTTTTATAAAATACTGGTTTCCCATTTTCAAATTTGCCAATTTCTTCACCAATTTCTTCATTATCGTCTATATTATAAATTGTACCATTTGTTTCATTTGTTGTATAATATGACTTACCTTTAATTTCAATTTCAAATACTTCCTCTTCGGCTTCCTCTGATTCGACAGCTTCTTCTTCCTCTTCATCAGCTTCCTCTTCTTCGACTACTTCCTCTTCATCAGCTTCCTCTTCTTCGACTACTTCCTCTTCATCAGCTTCCTCTTCTTCGACAGCTTCCTCCTCTTCGACTACTTCCTCTTCAGCTTCCTCCTCTTCGACTACTTCCTCTTCTTCGACTACTTCTTCCTCGACTACTTCTTCCTCGACTACTTCTTCCTCTTCTTCCTCGACTACTTCTTCCTCTTCTTCTTCGACTACTTCTTCTTCACGGATTTCACCTTCTTCCAATTCTTCTTCTAAAACATAAATAATATTTGGTGTAATTTCTTTTTTAACTTCTTCAACAAATACTACACTATCGTCATCACTAACATCGATTTTTTCAGTTTTAACAGCATTCAACATAATATTTTTATCGATTTCAGTAGATTTTGAAATAGTCTTACGTAGTGGAGCAATTTTGTTACTTTTAGTTTCATGAATAGTGTTTGTATTTGAACATTTACAACGAAATTCAGGTATAGAATATATTAAATTTTTCAAAGATTTATTTTCCTTACGTAATTTTTTATTTTTTTGAATTAATTCAACTACAATAGGTAGTGATAATAGAAATTGATAATTATCAAGAGCTTTAGTATTGTAATCCATTTTGGTGTATTATTGATGTATTTCTATAAATTTTGATTATCAATCAATTTTTTATAAAAATAAAATATGATTATATTATTACTGAAATAATCTTTATACTTATTCAAATAATATTTTTTGCCATGATGGTGGAAATAAATCACTAACATTATGATTCGCACTAGGTCCAAACCACTTATATGGATAACATACTATTTTGTCAGAATTCATATTAAAATATGCTCCCCACCAACTAAAAGTACTATTTGCTATAATATTATCTCGACAAGAGGACATCAATAACATCTGTTTCCAGTCTTCAATAGTATCATCTACTTTGATAAAATTTATTTGAGAATATATTGTTTTCAAGTTTTCAATTATAATATTAACCGCATCATTATCTTCTTTTTCACAAAAATAGAGAACATCATATAATATATTCTTATCACGAGAACTTATAATATGTTCCAACGCATTTTTATAATATTCATATGGCATCAAAGGGTGGAAATTTTGAATATCTTTATAATCACCAAGACGAAAATGCATACTAATAGTATGTTTGGAAATATCAAAATATTGGTTGTATGATAATTTCACGTTCTCAATTTGTGTAGTTAATTTCAAAAATGAAAAAATAGTATTTTTATATTCTTCAAAATATTTATAACTTTGAAAGTATCCAAATAACATCAAATATTGTTCATTAAAATTTGGAATTTCTTGAAACTGAAAACCATTTTCATTAAATCTAGGAAATAACATTAATTTATCATTGCTAATACCATTTGAATTATTGAATGTAGTAAAACCTTTTAAATTGGATAGAAAACTATTCCAATATGTAGGACGTACTTTTCCAACAAATAAACTATCAGAATGCTGAAAAATGATTTTTCGTTGATATTTCATGCCATATGAAATAGTGGAAAATATTTGAAATAATTGATTGCCTAATCCGCCCATTAAATGACATGTAATATAATTCGACATTTTATATAATCGATATGATTATATAAAAAACATATTTTTATATGCTTTTATCTAACTAGTAAGAATCTAGAATCCAAAGTTTTCTTTTATAATAGTATTTTTACTAGGACCTTTTTGTTTTTCACTCTGTCTTTTTACTTTATAAACACCAGATTGATTAGTTTGTTGTTTTCCACCATAAATATTCATAATAAAATCTTCATTATCCTCGTGTAATTCTGGTAAAATGCGAGTCATAGGTTTATCAATAACTAATAACATATGTTCGGTTTTTAATAATTTTCTATATTCTTGAATAGTTAAATTACCATAAAATTTTTCCAATAAAAAATATGGATTAGGTGCGGGTTTAATATTTTTTTTATAATTATAAACCTTACTATAAATCTGGTTTAATAAATGATACCTTTCAAATTTAGTAGAGTCGTCTAAATTCTCTTTCATCAAATACGCAACCGCACATTCTGGTCGACAAAATGAACCATAACCATATAATTGACCATCGATTTCATGTTTTGGAATATAACATGGTTGATTATCATAATCATAAGTACACCAAAAACAAGCAGCACTTTTGTCTGGATTCGAATTTTTATATAATTGTAATTTCAATTTTTTCAATTTTGAATTTATATATTTTACATCAATAAAATCGTCCTCATCATTGTTTTCGTCATTACTAACCTCCATATTAGATGAACATTTTTGACATATATTATTATTATTATTATTAGAAATAATACAATTATCTAACATATTATATGCGTAATTTGAATTTTCTAATAATTGTTGCGATTCGTTATTAATGGACGAATTATTCTCATAAACAGTAAATTGTTGAGACTTATCATTATACGTCATAATACTTGGTGGAACTAATGGATTATAAGTAAGTGGGTCATTCATAATTTGATTAATTTTATTATTATGTTCAATTAAATCTTTCATTGAACATTTTAAATGAAGAATAACATTTACTATTTGTATATTTGTATCTAATTTATCGGGTTGTTTTGTTATTAATTTACCACCTTTTGGTTTTCTACCTCTTTTTTTACTAGCATTTTGAGTTATGCTTGGATTATCATTTGTTTGAGAATTGTCATTAATTTCTTCTAGAACGACAGTAATATTATTTTCGTTAGAATTCGACTTGGATTCTTCAGCTATTTTTAATATTTCGCTTTTCTTCTTACGCCCTCTCTTTTTTTTAATAGGCGCATCTGTATTTATATTTTCTATAGTGTTCTCTAAAATCTCAATACTAATAGACATCTTTCGATACTTTATTGATAAGAATCGTTATTCCTTTTTATATTGTTTTTAAATATTTTTTACGCCAAAAAATTTTTGGTGAGTTATCTCGTGTTCGTTAGTTGTAATTTTGACTATTATAACATTTACGACATAAAGGAATATAATTATCACTGCCAATAACAACTTGTTGTTTTTCTTGTGTAATTCTATGTGAAAATATAGCAGAATCATTACAAATATTACATTTAGCTTTTAATTTAACAACTTCATCACATAATGGTAGTAAATCTGAAATATTACCAAATTTTTTTCTTAAAAAGTCTCCATCTAACCCGCAAATATGAACTTTTTTTCCTTCTATTTCAATCATTTTAAATACTTCTTCATATAAGTCCACGAAAAATTGTCCTTCATTAATCAAAATAATTTCTGATTTTGATATACTTTCCCATACATCAGCAATTTTATTTGTAAAAATACAAGGAATCATAACTTTATCATGGGTTGAAAGCATAGTATCATGATAACGTTTATCCTCAGAATAATTTATAACACATACATTTTTTTGTTCATTGACATATTTATTATATAAATTCACTAAACGCGTAGTTTTACCCGAAAACATAGGCCCAACAATAATTTCTAAATAACTTTGTGTCATTTGTAATTACAATTACTAAATACAATTTGTTTATGAAAATAGAATATATTTATTTTTGTTCAATTTTACTAATATAAAGATTTTTATGTTATTAATATAATTAATTTTTATATCAAAATGAATTTTATAAAACCATTTGAGAACATTAAGAAAGTAGAAAATACGATACATCAAGATAAACAAAATATACCATGGGTAGAAAAATATCGTCCAACACATTTTGAAGATATAGTTCTCGAACCTATCAATAAAAAAATATTTGAGAACATTTTAAAGAATAATTATTTTCCGAATTTATTATTTTATGGACCACCAGGAACAGGTAAAACAACAACAATTATCAATTTGATTAATGAATATAAAATAAAATTTTCTCAAAATAATAAGGGTTCGGTTATTCATTTAAACGCATCGGACGAACGGGGTATAGACGTAATAAGAAATCAAATTTATCAATTTGTAAAATCAAAGAGTTTTTTTGATGTAGGTTTGAAATTTGTAATACTAGACGAAGTGGATTATATGACAAAGAACGCACAACAGGCATTGAAATATCTACTACAAACATCATGTTATAATGTACGCTTTTGTTTGATATGTAATTATATAAGCAAAATAGACGAGTCATTAAAAAATGAATTTATATGTATTCGTTTTAACCAATTACCAAAGCAAGATATTTATAAATTTATAAAGAATATAGCGAATAATGAGAACTTGGATTTAAATGATTCAGTAATTGATACTATACAAAAAATATATAATTCCGATATTCGAAGTATGATTAATTTTATACAATTGAATCAAAATATAAATGAATGGGAGTCAAATATAATAACTGATATAATATGGGAAAATATACATAGTAGTTTATTAGATAAAGATTTTAGAGTTAGTACTATAATCGAATATATTCATAATATTAGCATACAGTATAATATAGATAAAAAAACGATATTGAAAAATTATTTTAACTATATTATACGTAATAAATATAAATTTGTAACGAAAGATTTTTTAAATGTAGTAGAGGATATTATGCATTCAAATGATTCAAATATAGGACATATATTAAATTATTTTTCTTGTAAATTATACGATATTTATAAAAATGTAGATAAATAAAAAATTGAAAGTATATAAAGAAACAACGTCTTTTTATATTATAAATAATATTATTATATAAAATGAATACTTTATCATTAGACGATGAATGGAGTCAATTTCTTATGAATCAAAATATGTCAGGATTAGCATATCCTTCCATATCTTCGCATACAAATAAAAATGGTAATAAAAAAACTATTATTAATGAAGAAAAAAGCATCAATACAAATATAAATGGAAGCGTTTGTCTTGATGGAATAGAAGAAGATAATAGTAATTTAAATAAAGATGTGCCAATTTGTGAAGAATTATACATATCTACAAAAACGAAGGTATTATTTTTAAATCAAGAAATAGATATTCAAAAAATCTTTTGGGAAATTCCAATAGTAGAATATTGGAAGCCTATACAAGGAGTTGTAAAAAAACAAATGAAAATAGTTTCAAAAACAATGGAAGAATATGAAGAATATAAAAAAAAACTCAATAATATTGGATACTATACTGAAAATATTATAAAACAAATTGATAACGTAAATGCTCGTAAAATTAAATTCAAAGACGAAAGAAAAATAACAGTTGGTATGTCAAAAAAAGATATAATGAATTGTCGTGGTAAAATAAAAAACGCGTTTTATAATTGTTTTGCGATTATACTGCGATTTAAATATGAAGGAATATTTCGAGAAATCCACGTAAAAGTATTCAATACCGGAAAATTAGAAATACCTGGAATACTAAACAAAGGATTATTAGATATTGTCAAAAAAATGATATTAGAAACAGTACAACCATATATAAAATCGAATTCTGATTTGGTCGACTCTAATGTAAAACCAGAATTGGATTTTATAAATACAGATATAGAAGATAATGTATTAATAAATTCAAATTTTAATTGTGGTTATTTTATTAATCGTGAAAAATTACATGCTATTTTACGTAGTGATAAATATAGAATAGAAAGTGCGTATGACCCATGTAGTTATCCAGGTGTAAAATGTAAATTCTATTTTAATAATGACCTTGGTTTTGATGTAGGGGCACAAACAGGGCAAATCAATCAAGAAGACCGTAATATGAAATTAAGTGAATTGAATGATAACAAAAAATATACAGAAATATCATTTATGATTTTTCGAACAGGTAGTTGTTTGATTGTAGGAAACTGTTCGGAAAGAATTTTAAAATATGTATTTGAATTTATAAAACAAATTTTGAGTGATGAATATCATATAATAAATGTAAAGAATGAAGAACCAATAATAAAAAATAAAAAAACAAAATTAAGAAAGAAAACCATTATGATGTCAAAAACTTATTATAATGAAAATTGTTCGAAATAATTATTTCGAATATAACCAAGTAACAAACTCTTTCATAGTTCCATTATTAAATTTTTCATGAAAAACGTTTTCTTCTAAACAAAATTTAATCAAAAAAACCTCATTTTTATCGAATTCTGTAGAGAATGTTTCACTACGTTCTCGTTTTATTCTCTCTTTTCTTTCTAAAATTTCTTTTAATAATTCTTCATATTTTTCGTAATTTATATTAATTTTTTTTTGTATAATTTCTAAATATTCTATTGTTGAGAACATTTGGTCTATTCTAATTAGAAAACGATTAAGGTATAAATTACATATATTCATGCGTTTATCAAAATCAATAGCAGTATTTTCCCAATTAAATAGAATATTGGTTAATTTTGATAATTTTGATAATATGATTTGCCATTCAGTTTCATCTATGATAATATTATCATCATTTAATGTCATAATATTAGACATAGTATTCGATACATTACTCGTTTCACCATCATACATATCAAAAATGGTTTTTTTATATACGAATAACACTGCGTCCATATGATTTAAATTATTGGATAAATTAGAACTGTATATTTGTTCTATAAACTCTAAATAATAATAATAAGTTTTTTGAGAATAGTAAATCGCCTTTTCTATACTTTTTGTTTTTAATAATACATATTCAAAAATACGATGAATAGTATTTAAACCTATATACAAACTAGGTATTGGATAATTCAACTCTTTCATAATTTCAGATTTTTGTATTAAATTGAAAAATTCGATTATAATATCGCAATATTTTTCTATAATTTGTTGTTTTAGTGTAAAATATTTCATTCGACGTTTATATATTTTTATATAAAAACCCATCAAAAAATATTATTGCGTATTTTTTATTTAATTCATGAAACTTTAGGAATAATGAATAAAATCAATAAATCTTTTTATTAAAAGAATGATTTAAAGTAAAATCAAAAATATAATTTATATTTATTTGAATATAAATGAACAAAAATATTGCTTCTAATACAAATGCTCTTCCGCCAGCCCCTACACAAGCACAAATTGCTGGTTCTGCTCAAGTACAACAACCTGGTTATCGCTTACCAGAAAACAATACATTACAACATGCTTCCAAATTAGCTATTGTAGAAGACAAACCAATCATGTTAGATTATTGGACAAATTCTTTAGACAAAACAGTGTTAATTGGTGTAAAAGATAATGGTGAAAAATTACTAGTAAAAAGTGAGGAAGAATATACTAGTCCAGTTTCTAAGATTTATAAAGTTGGAAAGGAATATATTATTATTACTGAGAACTCTATTTATCTAGTCGATGTTGAAATTCCAACAAAACGTATTAGTTCTTAGAAGTTAGATTTTGGTTAGATTCTGTTTTACACCTTTTCTCATTTAAAACGCCCATTTTATAGAGCAAAAAAAATAACTATATACAAAATGATATTTTTATAATATATGTAATAAATTAAATACAATTATCTAATTCATCAATGCTTATTCCCATATCTAAATATTTTTGAATTCTCGATGGGTGGAATGCCTTTTGTATTAATTCTTCTTTGTAAATATCTACCATTTGTTTTTTCATGGTTTTATAATCCATTTCAAAGATAGATGGATTTTCTGATAACTCTTTCCAATGAATTTTATCCTGATTTTTTTCTAATAAAGGTATAGCATTTGGATTTCCTGATAGACGTTTCCAATCAACTTTATCTGGATTAGCTTCTAATAAAGGAATATAATTTGGATTTTCAGATAGCGATTTCCAAACAATCTTATCTGGATTTTGTTCTAATAAAGGTATCGCACTTGGATTTGCTGATAAGAAATTCCAATTAATTTTATTTGGATTAGCTTCTAATAAAGGTATAGCACTTGGATTGTATGATAACCAATTCCAGTTAATTTTATCCGGATTAGCTTCTAATAAAGGTATAGCACTTGGATTTGTTGATACACCAGTCCAACTAATTTTATTCAGATTTTGTTCTAATAAAGGTATAGCATTTGGATTTTCTGATAACCAATTCCAATAAATTAAACCTGGATTTTTTTCTAATAAAGGTATAGCGTTAGGATTTAATGCTAAGCAATCAAGTGCACCTTTATGTAATTTATACAAATTTGGTTTCAATAAATGTAAACCGTTTGGATTTTGTGTTAATCCATCCCAATTAATTTTTTCTGGATTTGCTTCTAATAAAGGTATGGCATTTGGGTTTGTTGATAAATACAACCAATAAATTTTATCTGGGTTTGCTTCTAATAACCGAATAGCATTTGGATTTTTTGATAAAATATTCCAATCCAGTTTATTTATGTCTATCCAATCTAATAATTTGTATAAAGGTTTTGGTTGGTACATTTTTTTGATACTTGTTTGAATATTGATTTATATTATAAAAATAAATCAATTTTTTTACACCTTTTCTCATTTAAAACGCCCATTTTATAGAGCAAAAAAAATAAGAAGGTGTAAAATCAAGAAGAATTATTTATGAAAATCTCATTTAAAATGGGCGTTTTAAATGAGAAAAGGTGTAAGAGAAAAAAATAATGTATAGTTTTAATTATACATTATTTTTTATAAATAAATGAATATATAAATTTTTTATAAAAATTATACTACTAGTTTGCGTTGAATTTCTTTTTCTAAACAGTTGAATGAATTATCATGTGTAGTTTTTGTATTTTTAATTAGTTTTCCATGTTCAAATACCCCTTCAAAAACAGTACCATTATTATGGTATATAGAGCCATAACCATGTGGTCGATTATAAAGAAACGTCCCTTTATATTCAGAACAAGTATTTTTTTCTATTAAATAAGAATATTCGATACCTTCAATTATATCATTTTTTAGAAAAGTCCCTTCTTGGGTTGTTATCAATGTTTGATTATTTTTTTCTATTTCTATAATTAGCATAGTTTGTATTCCTAATCCTTCTTTATAACCATTTTGCCAATTTCCTTTATAAAAGTAATTTGTTTGTATATTATTATCGTAATAGTTATGGCTTATCATAGTATTCAATCCATTACCATGAGGAATACCATCTTTAATATCACCATAATATGTTAATTTATATATATCATTATCGTTTTTTGATTTCATTTTCCATTCACCAGTACAATATATATCCTTTTTATTACCAAAAATATAATTAAATAAACTACCAAATGTGGTTGGATTTTTTTTAAATATTCCTTTAAATTCTATAGTAAAATCATTTCCTTTTGTTGTAAAATCGCATGATTTCGATGATGATATTAGTGTAATAATAACACTAATAATAAGAACGAATAAGTATGTATTAACGAACATTTTAATTTTAAGTAAGAGTTATTTCTGTTTATGTTGTGAGTTTTAATATAAAATATTATCAATTTTTTATAAAAAATATATTTATAAAAACAACATAAAAATATTTTGCCAATAAATAATGTAAACAAATATGGTTTTTATCTGTGATACTGAATATCCTTCCAATTCAAAATATGAATCGAATTTTGAATTGTATCCTTATCCATTAAGTTCATTCCAAAAATATGCCATAGAAGCAATATTAGAAGGACAACATGTATTAGTTACGGCACATACTGGTTCTGGAAAAACATTACCAGCTGAATTTGCTATACAACATTTTGCGAAAATGGGAAAAAAAGTAATATATACTAGTCCTATCAAAGCCCTTTCGAATCAAAAATATTATGAATTTTCACAAAAATATCCCACTATTTCATTTGGATTATTTACTGGAGATATAAAAACAAATCCAGACGCGGATGTACTTATAATGACAACCGAAATTTTAATGAATTATTTATTTACTAGTCTCGACGTATCTGAACAAAATAAAAAATCGAATCTTCAATTTCAAATTGATATACAAAATGATTTGGCTTGTGTAATTTTCGATGAAGTCCATTATATTAATGATGCCGAACGAGGTCAAGTATGGGAAAAAACGATTTTAATGTTACCACCACAAATACAAATGATAATGCTTTCGGCTACTATTGATAATCCTGTAGGATTTGCTGAATGGTGTGAGCGAGGCAAAACTGACAAAATAGTATATTTAGCATCTACAAATCATCGTGTTGTTCCATTATCTCACTATGGGTTTTTAACTACTACAGAGGCCATATTTAAAAACGTAAAAGACAAAGAATTACAACAAGAAATACGTGATATGACAAATAAATTGATTCCATTACAAACAGAAAAAGGTAGTTTCCAAGATACGGGTTATAGAAATATAGTAAAAATGACAAAATTATTTGAATCAAAAGAAATACGCATGAAGAGACAGCATGTATTAAATCAATTAGCGCTTTTTTTGCGTGACCGCGAAATGTTACCAGCGATTGTATTTGTTTTTTCACGTAAAAATGTGGAATTATGTGCGAAAGAAATTACAGTGCCATTATTAGAAGATGATAGTAAAGTATCGTATATTGTACGTAGGGAATGTGAGCAAATTATTCGTAAATTACCGAATTTCCAAGAATATTTGAATTTACCAGAATATAATAGTTTAGTGACGTTATTAGAAAGGGGAATAGGTATTCATCATTCTGGTATGATACCGATATTAAGAGAAATAGTTGAGCTTATGATTTCTAAAAAATATATCAAAATGTTATTTGCGACGGAATCGTTTGCGATTGGGCTAGATTGTCCAATTAGAACAGCAGTATTTACAAGTTTGACGAAATTCGATGGAAATGGAGAACGATATTTGATGTCACATGAATATACACAAATGGCTGGTCGCGCAGGCCGACGTGGAATTGATACTGTGGGTTATGTAGTTCATTGTAATAATTTATTCCCAGTGCCATCCATAAATGAATATAAAAATATATTAGGTGGAATACCACAAAAATTAGTATCTAAATATCGTATTTCATATTCACTGATTTTGAATTTATTGAAAAATGGTCAAACGAAAGATTTCCATTTATTTTCGAACAAAAGTATGATATACAATGAATTAATAAAAACGCAGAATGGTATAAATAGTGAAATCAATGATTTAACCGAAAAAATAAACAAAAAAATAGAATATGTAAATAATGCTAGAACACCTCGTGCTATATGTGAACACTATATTTATTTAGAAACGATTATAAAAACCACTGTTAATAAAAAAAGAAAAGATGCTGAAAAACAATTAGAAAATATAAAAATGGATTATCGATATATAAGCGACGATTTGAAATCAGTCCGAGAATTGATTGATATGGAAAATAAATTAGTTCAAAACACTGAATTTTTAGAATATAATAAAAAATATATTGAGAGTGAAACTGAAAAAATATGTAAAATAATGATAGAAAATGGATTTATAGAAAAATGCGATAGTACATATGAATATAGTTTAACTCATATTGGAAATATAGCATCAAACATAGCGGAAATACACCCACTGGTCATATCCAAACAAATGGTTGAGTGGGATTATTTCAAAGATTTTTCACCGATACAATTAATAGGATTATTTTCATGTTTTACAGACATCAAAATACCTTTTGATATGAAACTGAGTGTTTCAAATACTGAAGATTTATTTTTAAAAAATAAAATAGAAAATATTACAAGACAGTATCGTTATTATAATGAATTAGAAATCGAATATGAACTTGATACTGGAATAAAATACGACGATGCTTTGAATTACGATATGGTTGATTTTTCAATGAAATGGTGTGAATGTCAAACAGAAGAAGATTGTAAGATTTTTATACAGACTGATGTAGCGGATAAGGAAATATCAATAGGTGATTTTACAAAGGCAATGTTGAAAATAGTAACTATATCGAAAGAATTAATGAATGTTTGTGAAATAATAGGCGAAATTGAATTATTACATAAATTAAGTCAAATAGAAGGATTAGTGTTAAAATATGTCACTACATCACAGAGTTTATATGTATAATAAAATTATAAATTATTTTTCATTTTATTTATCATAGTTATCAATTTTTGTTCGCAAACATCAATTGATAGATTTTCAAGAATATATTCTCTAGGTTTATAATTATATAGGTTTGGTATAAATTTTTTAAAAGTATCATTTAACTCGTCTGCTCTATAAAATACTTCACCACATCGTTCATCCCAGTACGGAATACAAGTAGCAGGTATATCTTGATAATTATATCCATATTCTTGATTCATAGATTTTACATCCCATACAATTAAAGGAACATTACAAGAAAGTGCTTCTTCTAATGCGAAACCTTGACTTTCATGACGACCGACCCAAATACCAAAAATACTATTTTGTAAACATTTTATATAATCATTCTCAATATATTTTTTATTATAATCGAATAAAACATATTCAATATTATTTGTATTTAAAAAACTCTTTATAAATTCTAATTCGATTGGTTGTCTTGATTTATAATATACGAAAACGTATCTTCTTTCATATATAGATTTTATTTCATTGAATCTATCAGTTTCCACACCGAAAGGTATGCTTGAAACATTTAAATTATTACAACAAGAGCAATTTTTCCAAACTTTTGCTGCCCAATCACTCGGTTGTATATATATAGAATTCTTTCCTTTTATTATATTAATTTTATCATCTGGGAATACACTAAAATGAGGACCAAAAATAAATGTAGTATGTGGATATTTCGATACATCAATCGGGGTGCTAGGTGAATAAACACAATCAATAGTATCTAGTGGAAATTCATTCAAATTATAAACAGATGGTATGGTATGAATTGTTAAATTTTTACATTTTTTAATGCCATTTAGATTCTTAGCATGTATATAATCATTAATAATAAGAATGTTCATAATATTTTATTTACAGTATATAAAATAGTATGTTTTATACCATTAATTAAATAATATATTTATATTAGTTTCAATTGTTCTAAGTAATTTTTTAATTCTTCTTTTTTTAAAGGATTTATTTTGCTATTATAATCTTTTATATCATTATTAATAATATTTGGATATCGAATAACACTTTTAATATGAGTATAATCACCAGATATAATAATTCTACCCGATTGTGTTTCATTAATTAATGATTCTAATAATTTTTCTCCAGAACGTAATCCAATAATATTTATTGGTTTGTTATATTTTTCAGAAAAAATATCAATCAAATCTTTTACATTCATAGATACTAATTTTGGAATAATAGTGTCACCTGTTTCGCCATTCAAAATAGCATATTCAATCAGGTCAACACTTTGTTCGAGTGTCATTACAAAACGAGTCATGTCATTGCTAGTTAAAGTAAAAAATGATTTATTAGGGTCATTCCCTATTTTGTGTAATAATGGTATAATACTACCTCTCGAGTTTAAAACATTTCCATATCTAACATTTATAAATTTAATAGAAGGTATATAATGAGCTTTTTCTATAATTAGTGTTTCAGATAAAGCTTTACACATACCATAATTGTTTATAGGACTACACGCTTTATCTGAACTTACAAATATAACTGTTTCTAATTTAGATAAACCCGACAAATTAGACTCAACAGATTCAATAATGTTTTGGGTTCCTAATAAATTGGTTTTCAAACTTTCACTAGTATTAATTTCGCATTGGTCAATGTGTTTCATCGCTGAAGCTATAATAATAATATTTGGATTGATACGTTTTATAGTTGATTCAACAATTGATTTATCTGATACATTACCAATAATAAATCGAATATTTGGGTTTGAATTAAAATGTAATTTCATTTCCCAGTGCTTACATTCATCTCTTGAAAAATTATATATAATATTATTTTTATTATATCTTTTATTTAATTCATATCCAAGAGAACCCGTCCCTCCAAATATAAGAATATTTTTATTATCCATTGAACAATTAATGGATAAATATTTAAGTCATTAATTAATTAATAATTATTTTTATCTGTTAAAAGATACTTTATCTATATATTTACTCCTACGACACCATTGTATATTATCAAAACCGGTTGGTGTTCCACTTTCAATATTTTCATGAATGCCATCATAATATAATCCATCATAAGAATCATAAAAAATTATTTCTGGAAATAAATAATGACAAATCAAAGCAAAAATCGATTCATTTGCTCTTCTATCTCTATTTGAATTACATTTTATAAATTTATTTACAAAGTCAATTTTATTATTCATATAAATCAATATTTGTTTATCAATTATGCAACAATTACCGAAACAACCACACCATTCTTTTTTATTATTTAAACAATTTAAAGCAAAATGTAGAAATTCTGGATATTCACTATAGTTTTTAATAAGATTATTCCTTATTAAATCAGTATGATTGGTTATACAATTATTTAGATTGTAATTATTAACAGGTTCTTTTATAATATCCCAATGAAAAATATGATTTGTAAAATGCCATAAAAATTTTATTTTATCAATATTTTCAATATTTTCTAAAGGTTTTTTCAATATCATACTATCTTGCATTATAAATGCTTTGTCTTCATCAACTTCTAAAAAAAATTTAAATACTTGTTGGTCGGCTGAACCTTTCAAAATAGATTTTTTAACAAATATATTTTTATCATTAATAAAAAAATCTTCTATATTAAATGTTTGGTTAGAATCATCAATTAAAATAATTTTATTATTTTCATGAAATTTTCTTATTGATGATATACATCTTTTTAATTGATTGAAATGTAAATCGCTATTTACACATGATGGAATAATAAAAACAAACATAATTATATAATAAAATAACGGTTATGTTTATATTTATATAAATTAAAACAATATATAATTGGTATTATTTTTCTATGTAAAAAATTAAATTATTCAAGGACCTAAATAACAAATCCAATTCATCACTATCATTTTTTATTATCATTTCTAGATTTAGTTTATATTTATAATTAATATTTTGTATTACTTGCATAAATTCTTTGTGTGATTTACTAATTTCAATGAGAGGATCTATATTTTTAGTACTTATGTCAATATTATATAAAATGTCTACATAATCAATTATATCATTTATATTATCATTTTCCATAATTATATTACCAATATCCAACATTAATTTTATATTATTATTATTAATTTTACGTACAATATTACCCGCTTGTTTTATAGTATTTATATAATTACATCCGTATATTTTACTATTAGGTTCGATACAGATTTTCAAATCATTATCTCCAATGTATTCTCCTAATTTTTTAAAAAACTTACAAAATATCTCATCATTTGATTCACTATCAGTATTTAATATATATCTATTTTTAGGGCAACCAAAAACAAATACTTTAATATTATTATTAATACCATAATCAATTACATTTTTAAAATGTTCAAATAATAAATCTGTTGTAGTTTCATCAAAAATATTTAAGTTATTTAAACCATATAAAATTGATTGAAAAGAGTAAATATCAATTTCATTATTTTTAAAAATATTAATATTCATATTTTTCAAATTACACCAATCATCTATCATTGTGGTTGGTGCAATTTGTACGTATTTTATTCCAAATAATTTTAATATACAAGAAAATTGAAACTGTGATATGGTTTTAATACATATATTTGAAACAACTAAATTAGACTTGTCTATTTTTTGAAATTTTAAAAATTCAATAATATTATTTAACACAATGGTTTTATCTCGTACATATCCATCAATTGAACAATTAAATAAATGACTATATTTTGTTTTTGTATTATATACAATTTTAGATGAATTATTAAATATGCTATGATTATAATCAAACAATTTTATTATTTCGATAGTTTGTAATGGTTCTGTGAATAAATTACATATTTTTATATCATTTTTAATGATTATCTCAATATCGTTTTTTAACCAATTTAAATCATACCATTGAAACATTGAATTTATTACTATTTTATCAATTTGATTATTATGTATGAGATCATATAATAAATTTTTTTTTAATCCTTTACCAAATAATGCAGGTAATCTAATAATGTTATAATCTTTAAAATGAGATTTAATAAAATATTCAAATATATACCTATTTCTACCATAAGGGTGATTTATAAAATAATCACAATCATAATCTTCATTATAACATAAATCTACATCTTCATATACATCTATTGTGCTAATCAAAATAAACTTTTTTACATTTATAGTTTTTAAAATATTTTTTATAGATTCGATAATATCTAGATCTTCTTGTGAGTATTTATTAGCATGCCATTTATTAGCAGGAATTCCACAAAAATAAACAACATCAAAATTTTTGTTAATAGCAGATGTAATATTTTTACTATTATAAAATTCATCTATTTTATAAAATTGTAATATATTTGAACCAACGAAACCTGAATATCCAAATAAAGCAACTTTCATATAAATAATATATTAATTATATATTATATATAATTCATTTATATTATAAACATTTAAATGTATATTAAAATGTATATTAAAATGTTTTTTTATAATATAATGAATATTTGTATAATTGGTTCAGGTTGGTATGGATTACATAGTGCTTTACTATTAAAAGATAAATATAATGTAACTATTTTAGAAAAAGAAAATGATATATTTTGTAAATCCTCTTATTACAATCAAAATAGATTACACTTAGGTTATCATTATCCTCGATGTAAAGATACAATAAACATGTGTAAAACTAATTTTGATTTATTCATTGAATATTATAATAATTGTGTTGAAGATATTAGTAAAAATGTATATTTTATTTCAAAAGAATCAAAAATAGATGTTGATAAATATGAAAGTTTATTTTTAAATTACAACCATATAGTTAAAATGATTGATTCTAGCAATTCAATTATTAGTAATGTATACAATAAATATTTTATTGTAAATGAAAAAATAATAAATAATGCAAAAGCAAAAGAGTTTTTTATAAAAAAATTATCAAATTGTTCTATTATAAAAAAATATAATGTTGTAAAAATAAAACAATGTAATAATAAAATTATTATTAATGATTCATTGGTTTTTGATAAAATAATAGATTGTACGAACAATCAATTAGGTTTATCTAAATTTAAATATAATTACGAAGTAACACTTTCATTAATATATAAAAAAATTAAACCATTCGATTATGACGCTATTACAATAATGGATGGTAATTTTTTTTCTTTATATCCACAAGATAATACATTCAATTTATATACATTAACACACGTAAAATATACACCTATATTTATTGATAATGATTATTCAAAAATTGCTGATTCTATTTTTGATACAAGTACGCTTAATAATTATATAAATATAATTGAAAAAGATGTATGTAAATATTTTCCTGATTTTAATAAATATTTTGAATATTCTAGTTATTTTATTTCACATAAAACAAAACTGATAAATGATATAGATAGTAGACCATGCATTATTGAAAAAAATGATAATATTATATCAGTTAATTGTGGTAAAATTATTGGAATATTTGAATTAGAAAAATATTTATTAGAGAATTTGGATATATGAAAAAAATACAAAATATTTTTTTTGCCTATCATACATAATTCTTTACAAGGAAAAATTAAGATATTTTTATGGTTCATAACAAAATTATTAGTTTACAAGTAAAGTATTAAATAAATGAACTATTTTTAAAAAATTCAGGTATCAAAGTCAGTTTATTATAATCATAATTTAAATATTCATTTATTGTTTTATCTGTATAATATAGATCCCAACAACAATGATTATCACCGTTTCCAAAAATGTTTTTTTCTTTAATTCTTTTTTGTATTTTAATTATTACCCAATCTATATTCAAAGCTTCTATATGAAATGTAATTAAATTTGTATCATATATGCCATTTCCAAAATGAAAACCATTTGCAATTAAAAAATCACAATTTGTAAATATTGTATGTTTTTTAGCATCTATATCATCCCAATAACTACGTTGAGCACTTATTTTTTTTGTATTGTCATATAATTCTTCACTGTTATGTTGGACTAAATTAACCAATTTTGTGCATACATTTACATTTGAATATTTATAATTATTTACTAAATATTCATCTAATTTACAATTATCAATGGTTATAATTAATTCATCACATTCTGTCATAACAACTATATTATATTTTTCTAATAATAACTTAACATTTTTTGTTAACATTTGTCTTAACCATTCATGGTCAAAAACTTTTTCATTTGGTTCATATATAATATTACATGGTAAATTCGTAGTACTATCGTCTGTTGTATTTTGATCTATTATATATATATCTTCATTTGAAACAAATTGTTGATAATGTTTCAACCAAACAGGTAATCTAATTTTTTCATTTCGTGCAAATGTAGCAAAACAAATATCTTTTTTATTCATATTGTTTTATTATATCTTATATCTTTATATATAAATACTATATATTGTTATTGTAGAAAACTTGTTATTATTATATATTTTGTAATTTTTATTATATTAATAAATATAAACACTTTAATAAATATAAACACTAATAATTAGTGTAAATAATATAAATGAAAATTATATTATTTGGAGCTACTGGAATGTTAGGAAAATATATTTTTAATAAATTAAAAAAATTTTATGTTGTAAAAAATATATTAAGAAATGAATTTGATATACTAAAAGACGCTTGGTTAAAGCTTGAAAATATTTTGAAAGAAAACGCACATGAAGGTGATATAATTATTAACTGTTCAGGAATTATTCCACAAAAAAATACTACAAATAACTTGAAAGAATATATAAAAGTTAACTCTTTATTCCCTAACAAATTAAATGATATTGTATGTAAATTAAAATGTTATTTTATACATATCACAACTGACTGTGTCTTTAGTGGATTAAAAGGTAATTATATATGTAATGATTGTCATGATTCAGATTCAATTTATGGTATATCAAAGTCACTGGGTGAATGTGAAGATGCTACAATTATTAGAACTTCAATCATTGGTGAAGAATTGTATTCGAAGAAATCGTTATTAGAGTGGTTAATAAGTAATAAAAATAATACAATTGAAGGTTATACTAATCATTATTGGAATGGAGTAACATGTTTAACATTGGCCAATATAATTCATGAAATGATAGAGAAAAAATATTTCTGGAAAGGGGTTAGACATATTTTTAGTCCTGAAATTGTATCGAAATATCACTTATGTCAATATATAAATGAAATTTATGATTTGAATATTAAAATTAATCCTATTGAAAAAAATTATAAAAATTTGTCTTTAAATGGTGAAGTATTATTTGAAATCGATAGTATTTATAATCAAATCGTAGAACAAAAAAATTATAATATAAAATTTGGAAATTTTGATATATTAAAAATATGTAGATTTTGTCAAAATAAAGATATTCAAGAGATAATAAAATTCAATGATTTCCCATTATCTGGATGTTTTTTAAAAAATAAAGATAATATAATTCATGAAAGAATTTATCCATTAACTTTTGTATATTGTGACAAATGTAAAACAGGGCTTGTTAAAGAAATAATTACTGAAAAATATTTATTTACAAATATTAATGAAAGTAGTTATTTTTATTATTCATCAACTATATCTTCTTTAGTAAATCATTTTAAAAAATTGTATGAATTAATTATTTCAAAATATGATAATAAAAAAAAAATATTAGAAATAGGTTGCAATGATGGTGTATTTTTAAATAATTTTATTAATAAAGATTACAAATTAATAGGTGTTGATCCTTCTCAAACAATAAATAATATTACGTCGCATGATATAATAAAATATAATACATTTTTTAATAATGAAATAGCGAATGATATTTATCAAAAATATGGAAAGCAAGATTTAGTTGTTGCGTGTAATTGTTTAGCTCATATACATGATATGGAAAATATATACAAAAATATAAAAAAAATTTTAGATAAAGATGGAATTTTAATAATAGAAGTCCATTATTTGAAAAATATAATTGAACAATATAATTTTGATTTTATTTATCATGAACATATGAGTTATTATAGTATATCAACTATAATCCAAATTTGTCAAAATAATGATTTATATTTACAAGATATAGAATTTATAGAAACACACGGAGGTTCAATTCGTGCTTTTATAAAACATAAAAATCAAAATAAAAATTATTATAACCCTGAAATCGATAAATATATTAATTGTGAAGAAAGTTTCAAAGAAAATATTATAAATTTATTTATAAATTTGGATATTTGGAAAAAAAAAATAATAGAAGAAATAAATTACGTTAAAAATTCATCATTATTAGTTGGATATGGAGCAAGTGGAAGAACAAATATGATAATCAACTATTTGTCGGTAAAATTTGATATAATATTAGATGATTCAATAAATAAAATAAATTCATTTATGCCATATTATCATACAGAAATACAAAATAGTAATGATATATATACAAATAATAATATAAAAGTTGTATTTATACTAGCATGGCCATATACAAATTCAATAATAAAAAATCATGTCAAATTTATAAAAAATGGTGGTATATTTATAAAAATTCTACCTACTATTGAAAAAATAGATATTAATAACTTGGATAAATATATATAAAATCTAAAAAATATGGTTTTATATATAATGAAAATTACAATGTGATTTTACACAATTCTATAATTTTATTATCAACAAATTCTCTCAAAAATTTATTATTATAATCTAAATGAATATCATCAATAGTAAAAGATTTTTTTATAGTTCCGTTTTCATCTGTAACAAAATCATAAATATCAAAAAATAAAATATTGTTTTCCATACATTTATTTTTTAAAATAGTGTTTGCTTCAATTGTATACATACTTCTTTCTTCAAATGAACCCATCGAGTTTTGTCCTTTGGCATTAGGTCCTGGATTAGGGTAAATAAAAGAAACGATAGGAATGATTTCAAATTTTTTTTTAAATATTAATATAGCTTCAATATATTTATTTATTAAATTATTGATTTCTTCTTTCCATTTGTTTGATGCGTGTAAATAAATATTTCTTTGAATGTCATTGAAACCAAAATTCATTAAAACAAAATCGTTTTTTTTAATATTATAAAACTCATGTCCATTTTCCAAAATATTACCTATATTATAAATATCTAAATTATCACGAAGTAATGTGTAAATAGACAATGGCAATTGTTTTTTTGAATTACAAAAAAACCAATGTTCTTTTATTTTTATAGAATTAAAAAAAAATATACTATGGCTATCACCTATCGCAAATATTTGTTGACCAGTTTCAAACCCACTATCCGCTATAAAATTAGTATTTCCATTTTTTTTTATTTCGTCTTCGATTTTTTTTTCCATATAAATAATATATAATTATATTACTTTTTATATATTATTTTTATAAATCAATATATGTTCCACATACTGTAACATAACCGTTTATACCAACCTTATTATTTATTATATTTACATTTGTATATTTTTTTATAAATTTTGCGAATATTATTTCAAAACCAATACAATCAAAAAAATCCTTTTCTGAATTTAACAAATATACAAGCCAATCAACCGTCAAATCTTTAGATAACTTATAATAACATGTAAATATATTATTAATATCATTTCCGATTGAATGAACGCATGATAAATTATTAGAATATAAATCATAATTAAAAGTGTCGTTTAACCAATATCTTCCGCTAATTTTAAATAAATTATCAAATGCTATATTGTTATCTAATAAATATTTAATAGCACATATAGTCATAGTCCCTTCACCCATAGATTTTGATATACTAAATATTCTTTGTATTAATTGTTCGTTATTTGTATCGAAAATATTAAAGAAAAAATCTACATTTTTTATAAAATATTCTCGTTCCACAAAAGATAGTTCAGAACATTCTATTAAAAATATTTTAGTATTTGGAATTTTTTGTCGAATTGAATTAATTGTTTTTTTCGTATGTTCAAATCGTTCTTCTTTACTAAACGCACTTCTAGACGTTGAATATGAAAGAGGCATATTTGGAGTATTAATAACTGAAGTTATCAATGTTATTGAATTCATATAAAACGCCATTAAATATATAAAATATATAAAATATACCTTTTAATTTACTTTATTATAAACTCATAAAAATGATATTGTCAATATATGATAAATATTCTATGTAATTTATCATAATTTTTTTCGTATTATTGTACGAACTTAAACGTTCAAATGAGTGTGTATACGTTTGAAATTTTTATTTTTCACTGTTCTAAAATTTTACATTAAAACTTTTAACTGGATAACAATTAGTTTGAGGGTTTTCTTCATCAATGATAGGTTTAAGATTTAAAATATAAGAGTGAATTTCTTGATTATTTGGAGAAAAATTCCAACATATATATCCATGTTTTAAATGTGAAACAACATTATTTATATAGTAATCTTGGATTTGCTTATTAAACTCTCCCAAAGCATAATTGCTTACAAAAAATGATGTTTGTTTATTATTTATATCAGACATTTTTTCAATGATAGTTGATATATCATAAAATGAAACAAATGATATTTTATCAAAAAAATCATTGGGAGAACATTTTTTACATTTTGAAATGTATTGTAATTGCATATTACCTGCTTCTGGTAAATCGATAATTGTATACGAGTCAACATTAATTGAAAATAATTGGGCTAATTCAAAAAATAAAACGCACTGAAATCCATATCCACCACCAACCTCAACAATATCAACATTTGATAAATTCAAATCATTTTTTATATACGATAACATATCTAATGAAAATTGAATATAACGCAATGTCGTCGGTGATAATAGCATTTCATTCTTATTTATTAAAAAAGAACATAATGAAGGATTGCCAATGTCGTTAAAATTTTTTATATTTTTCCAATTTATATATTCACTTTCTTTGTATTTCATAATATTTTTTAAGTATAGATTACCAAATTCGATATTTACATTTTCAATAATACCAATAATTTCACGATTCTTTTTGAAATCATCAATTGTATTTTCATTTAAACTGGAACAAAAATTTTGAAAATATAAATAGTTAGGGTCACTCATATGTAATATAGTATTATATATAACATTTTTTATATATATTTATGATTATATATATTTATAATCAAACTAATATTTTAGTATAATAAACCCATAAACCTAATCCAATAAAGCATTTTGCGATACAATCTAGAATATTCATAATAATATTTTTGTATTCTTCTTTAAACATATATACAATTCCATATAAACCCCAAATTAATATATAAAATCCATATAAGAAATTATTGACAGCATTTTTAACAGGTTTAACAAAACGAATAAATATTAAATAGAACATGGCGAAAAATGGAATAAATCCACCTATCATAGCAACAGTACGATTTAATACATTTGTTTCACCCAAATATCCTATATATAACATAATATAATTCAATAAAACAATGATTACCATGTTTATAACACCAACCGACTTTTTGATATTTGACGCTAACACCACACATAATACTAATAACATAATTGGTGTAGTAATAGACCAATCTACATATCTTGTTTTTGATATTTCATTCCAATTTACTGGATTTCCTTCTTTACCATAACCCTCTATTTGTCCTAAAAATACGGAGTAAAAATAACCAGCTATGATAGATATAACTGTTTCTAAATTCAAAATATGGCGGACTTCTGGTATTTTTGTACACATTGCTTCAATAAACGTTACCGTTGCGGTTGTTAATAATAAAATATAAGTAATCATAAAAGATGCTTTTACATTATATTGAACTGGATTTATTTTTTTATCGACTTTATCCTGTGGTGTGCCACCAACCAGTTCAGATGTGGGCTTAGATGATGGAGGAGTAGGTATTAATGGAACACTAGATGATATTTCTTGAAAACTAGGTTGTGTTTTTACAGAATTATATTCAGACATGATTCTATATAGAATGCGTAGATTTTTTCACAGATTTTTTTATAAAATTGATAAAATATGTTATCGTTATTTTATCAATATAAATAAAAATGTCATACTCAAACAATAATACTAATACAAGTTCTTCTGAAACAGATTATTCAGAAGATGAAGAGATTTTCAACGAAACGAATGAACCGGATTCAGATACAGACATCGATACCGCTGGGGATTCGTATTCATATTCTTCCGATGATGATTCTTCTGTAATAATAGATTCCATAAATGATAATGAAAATCATTATTCATATATAGATGATGAAATCGAATATAGATTAGAAAGAATTTTCCGTGAAGAAAGTGATTATATTGATACCGACAAAGAAAATGGTAAATATTATATTGGAATATATAAATATAATTATTATCGAAAAATATTAATATTGACTAATAGTGTATCTGCCAAGTCATTTTTGAAATTTCCATACATGGATATTTTACGATATTTATACTTTTATAGTATTGTAAGACCGCCCGTTCCTAAGGTAAGCATATATTCATTGTCAGTGTTACCAGATGGTTCATATAGTGTAATACTGAAAACACATTGGTTAAGAATAATACAACGTAATTGGAAACGTGTTTTCAAAGAACGTTCTCAAATTTTATTAAAAAGACGTTCAGTACAGTCTTTATATAATTTACAAATAACAGGAAGGTATCCTTTGGGTTTAAACGCAATGCCTTCTATTCATGGTATGTTATGGAATTTGAATAAAAAATATATTACATATAGAAATAATAAGAAATCTGAATCTGATATAATTATAGATACAGAAATACAAGAACTTCATTTATTTATCAAAAGTCAATAAATATAAAAATTGGTTAATATCACCTAATATTTCATCACGTACATTCAATAAATCACTATCTTTTGAACTATCAAAATGATTACTTATATCGATTAAAAAATCACGAAATTCATATACTTTTTTCTTGAAGTCGGTTGTATTACTATAATTGACCAAATTACACTTTTTTTCGATTGTTTTAATACGAGATTCGTCTTTGCCTAATAAGATTTCTACAAAAGTATCAATATGTTCATTTAATTTGGCATATAATTCGTCAGTTGCTTTATGTTGAGCATATGATTTTGTTTTCCAATGATATAATTTTACAACATTTAATATTTCTAAGAAAATACGAACAATATGAGACTTTTTACCACTAGATAATGATTCAGTTCTTGGCATTGATTTGCTTGTCTTTCTTACTCTTTTAATATTTTTTTTATTATTAGATTGTTTTTTTGATGAATATTTTGGCATAAAATATTTTTTATATAGTATTTAAAGATATTTTATTTATTACTATCAAATGGGAAATTCTTTCAACTTATATAATATTTTGTTTGTAGCGTGTTTGATGTTCTCATCATTCCATGGTGGTTTTTCATACATAAGCTTGCTTACTAATATATTAAAAATCCAACCGTCACCATTTACATATAAACTTTTGTTGGATTTTTCAAACAGCATTTTGAGTAATTCACCGGCTAGACAATTATTTGATACAGAACTGAATATGAATCGAATTACTGAATATCCTAAACTAGACATAAATAGTCTAACAGAACAAGACAAATATGATTTACAATGGTATGTTATTGGTACAAAAACAGATTTTCTAATTAATAAACCTACAAAAGTAACTATATGGAATAAAAATTATGTAGTCTGGCGAAATGAAAATAATACATACTGCGCACTTGATGATGTATGTAGTCATAAAGGAGCATCATTATCGTGCGGAAAAATTAATAATAACCATGTAGTATGTCCTTATCATGGATATGAATTCAATGATAATGGAACACTTACAAAAGTACCGGGAATTTGTTTCCAACATTCACCTATTCAAGATTTATCTAAATTTGATATTGTAGAAAAAAATGGTTGGGTATATTTAAATACATATTCTGATATTGCTAGAAAAAACAATAATGGTAGTGATTTGATGGTAAATATTTTTGTAGAAGAAGAAGTCGAAAAAAATGATTCTGTTGTATTTTTGAATATGGATTTTAAATGTTATTCTAGAATTCTTAGTGAGAATTCTCTAGATGTTATGCATATAGGGTTTGTACATACATTTGGAAATACGAAACGACCAAATCCTATCGAAAATCATCCTCCAAAATTAGTCGGGCCGAATCATTATAAAACATCTTATATGTACGAAGCAGGTCAGGATTCAGTCGCTAGAAAAGTGTTTGGAGTAAAAGACCTTGTTATTGAAAATGAATTTATATTACCACATACTACGGTTGCTCGTGTTATTTTTGGTGAATTTACTAGCACGGTCATTACATTTGCGTTACCAATTAGTGAAAAAAAAAGTAGATTATTTGTAAAAACATATCGTAATTTTTGGACGAATAAAGTAGGCGACGCTCTAACTGAGAATATGATGTATACTACCATGTTACAAGATAAATCAATCGTTGAAAACATTGATATACGATTTATGGAAGGTAAATTTAATATGAAATTCGATAAATTACAGAATACATATAAGACATTTTATAAAAAATTAATACATACTTTTAGTGATAACGAGAACAACAACAACAACAACAACAACAACAACAACAACAACTCAAATACAACCAATATTGTATAATCGAAATATATATTATAATAAAAAATTGATATTTTATAAAACTATAATAAAATATCAGTATTGAAAAACATGAAAACAACTATGAATATAGAAAATGATATGGAACACTTTTGTTTTACAAGATATTTATATCTAAAAGTAGAAGTGAAACAATCGCTTATGATGTCTTTATTGGACCATAACTATGAGGAATCTTTATTTTGGGCTTATGAAATGTATTATTCTGGATTCGAATGTGAGACATTTGAATATTTATATATTCTGTATGAAGACCTATATGAATTAAAAAATCCCGGATTGAAAAAATATATAAATGCGATAATCGATAATTGGGGGAAAAACAAGAATCACGATTGGTTATTAGGTTCTATTGTTATGACACTATGTTCTCGAAATTATTGTTTAGAAAATTTTGTTTGTAAATTCTTCAAAGTGAAATGCGAACAAAACCATAATGAAAATGAAACAAAAAAACCAAAATTTATTATAAATTTAAAAGAAAGTGATATTGAAAAATATAAAACACGAATCTGCGAACCTCATAAAGCATATAAAGTATTATCAGAAGTATGTATATATCCATTACGTAAAAATATCGTAAAACTATTTGAAACATTTATTCCGCCTAACATAAAAGAATTATATTGGTATCATTGGTTATATTATGCTGCGCGAAGTCCAGTATGGGAAACTAGAATAAATCAATACAATGGTAAAATAAATCATGAAAATCTTTCGGTCGAATTTTCGGACGAAGACGAAGAAAAAATGGTGGAATTTTATAGTTTATGGGGATATGAACCAGATGAACAACCTTTAGAAGTACAAAATAATAATTTGGGCGTTTTTGATGATACATATATGGATAATCAAATGGGTATAAAAGAATTTTGTGAAACATATGGTGTAAATATTATAATGAAAAAAATAACAAAGAAAAAAACAAAAGAAATAGAAGTTTTGGAGAACACATTCGTGCCCAGGGATTTATAATATATCGCGTAAAATTGACCAAAAAAATGTATTATTTATTATAATCAATAAATGTGGAAAATGAAAGATTCAGGGTGGGTATATATAAAAGATACATTAATATTTCCGTTTAGATTTGTATTCGAAACTAGTTTTACTCCATTCTATAAATCGAGTAAAACGAAAACGAAAACGAAAACGAGAACAAACACAAAATATAAAAAATAATAATATATCTATAAAACTATTTCATTATCAAATATGTTAACCAAGTAGTAGATGCCATTAAAACACCACCCCAAATAGTATCGATAGTCGCTAGTATTGGAGACCATTTTTTGAAAATAGTATAACTAGTTGTTTCATAAACACCATAAATTACTAAACCGAATAAAAAAGCATCCATTATGGATTTTTTTTGTCGAATAATAAAATAATATAAACCGAAAATAAGGAAAATATAACAAATCAACGCACCGATTGGTTTAATTATCATGGCTGTTCGCTGGATCCCAGCTACTTGTTTACCGAACTCTTTCGATATCGAAGTAATAAATATAGCATCTAAAATAAGTAAAATAACACCAGATATAAGAATTTCTTTGAACATCTATATATTATTTATATATTTTTTTACATACTCGTTGGTTTATTATTTATAGCAATATTAGGTATATTTTCTTTTGTTTTATCTAGAATATACTGCCCACACGGGCCACAATGGTCTTCGTTAGATAAATCGATTTTATTATTTATTTTTTTGTTACAATAATCGATATTCCATCTTCCTAATAATTTCTTTTCTTCTGGTTTTACAATTCTTTTTAGTAATTTGTATAAAAACATATTATAATTATAAATAATATTGTTTTTATATGAATTCATAAATCTATATAAATATAATAATAAATATAATAATAAACATATTATAAAATGAATAAATCTTGTATTTGTCTAATTTGTCATATACCAAATAAAATATATTTGGATTTTTTGAGAACATTCACAGATTATGATATAGTGGTTGTTATTGATGATTTTTCAATAAACTATTATAACGATGAATATTATCAGAAAGAATATCCTAATTTTGTTTTTGTTCAATTGGATAATGTGAATTGTATGGAAAATGGTTTCCAAATGGCAAATTTGGCGTTAAATAAAATGGTATCCGGTTGGGATAAAGCTATCTATTTCTTTTCTTTTTATTATAAAGAATATGACTATATTTGGTATATAGAAGATGATATATTCTTGTATAATGAAAATGTATTCAAAAATATTGATATGAAATATCCGGATAGTGATTTACTAGTAAAACAAATCGACGGACGCGACGACGAAAAATGGTTATGGGATGCTGTAATTAATCATTTACCAGAACCTCATTATAATAGCTTAGTATGCGCCTGTCGTGTATCGAAACAACTATTATCGTGTATATACGAATATGTAAAAAAACATAAACAATTAATTTTTATTGAAATGTTATTTACAAGTGTAGCAAAAGCGAATAATTTAAAATGTGATTGTCCGCATGAATTAGTGCCAGTTATTTATAGATACGATTGGAATGTAAATAATGTGAATAAATTACAAATGTTTCACCCTGTAAAAGATTTAAATTTACAAGCAGAAATGAGAGAAACACTAAACAATGAGATAGATTTGAAAGGTAGAATTTTTTATTTAAAAGAACATTTTATACCACCAAAATGATGATATTGTCTCAATATATTTACACCGTCCATAAAGAAAAATGAGACAAATTCTCATTTTTCGAATGGACTAGTCGCCGACAAAAATAATTTTGATGACGATAATCGTCCCAAAATTCTTTATGGTCGGTGTAATATAATAATGATTATTATATTACACCTTTGGACATTTAAAACGCCGATTTAACAATGAAAAAAATAATACAAAAATGCAAAAATTTGGTTAGTATTCGTCTTGAAACGAAGTTTTACGCATTAAATTTTATTAATAAAAAATTGATATAAAATTATATAAATTAATAATTATTAGATTATAATAAATGCCTATAAAGAAAACAAAGGAAGAATATATAGAAGAAGCACAAAAAATTCATAATTATAAATATAATTATTCAAAGGTAGAATATATTAATTCTTTGAAAAATGTAATTATTATTTGCAAAAGTCATGGTGAATTCTTACAATCACCAGGTAATCATTTGCAAGGACATGGTTGTTATACATGTGGTCGTGAAAGCGTTCAAAAAAATAATGAATTAATCAAAAAAAAAAGTGAAAATGAATTTAAAATTAAATCAAATAATATTCATTGTCATATTTATGATTATACAAAATCAAATTATATTGATGCAAAAACAAATTTAATAGTTATTTGTAAAGAACATGGAGAATTTAATGTAACGCCAAATAATCATTTGCGAGGTAAAGGATGTCCTGAATGTGGAAAAATAAAATCTGCTATTGCTAAAATAAAACCATATGATGAATATTTAAATGAATTTATAAAAATATATGGAAATAAATATGATTATTCATTAGTAAAATGGGAAGGTGCATCGTGTGCAATATCTGTTATATGTAATAATCATGGAATATTTGATATTTTACCATACATGCATAAAATTGGAAAGGAATGTTCCAAATGTTCAAATCAATATTCAAAAATAAGTATTGAATGGTTATCATATATGGAAATTAAAAATTCAATCAAAATTATCCATGCAAAAAATGAAGGTGAATTTTATATTCCAAATTCAAGATATAAAGCAGATGGATATTGTAAAGAAACAAATACAATTTATGAATTTCATGGTGATTTTTGGCATGGTAATCCAAAAAAATATAATTCAACAGATGTTAATAAAAAAAATAGTAAAACATTTGGTGAATTATATCAAAATACATTAAATAAAGAACAACAAATTAGAGATATGGGTTTTAATCTAATCACTATATGGGAAAGTGATTGGATTAAATTTAATAAATGTATTAGAATTTTACAAAGAAAATTTCGTAATTCTAAACTTCATTAACATTATCTTGTGCTTTTAATTTTGCCTTTCTATTTAAATATGCTTGATGTCTCCATTCTTTTAATTTTTCTGGATTAGTTTCTTTTATTTTTTCCATATATGTTTTTGCTTTTTCTTTTACTATATTACTATTCTTTTCATAATATTTTTATTTCGTGTTGGATTTGTATATGATTTTAGTTTTTCTTCTAATTCATTATTTCTATTTTTAAGTTCTTCTATTTCAAGTTTTAACTTATTTACTTCTTCATCTATTTTATATTTACTATAATTATAAAAATAGAAGGTTTAACGCATAGCGAGATAAAACAAAATATTTCAAATGTTATAAGAAATATTCCAAAAGAAAAATATAAAAATATATTTAAGGGTGCTTATAATAGAAATGCTGTATATGTAAAAAATAAAACAAGAAAAATAAATTAAAGATATACAAACAATAAAATAATATGAATTATTACGATAAATATGGTAAAATAACTTTATCAAAAGGAACTATTTTATATCATTGGAGTAATAAAAATATTAATTGTTTATCAGATAATTTATTTTTATGTTTGGATAATTCATTTTGGAGTGATAAAAATAAAATACTACATAAATATAAACTTGTAAATGATATTAATTTAATTTTAACAATAAAAAATGATAATATAACCAACAAACAATCATATTCTAATAAAAATAATAAGCAAGATTACGAATTATTAACAAGTATTTATAATGAAATAGTAGTACCAAATTCATATGATAGATATGGTGACGTAAGTCTAAAAATGAATAAAACAAATTTTCCTATATTTTGTGATAAGTTAAGTGTAAATAATTATGAAGGGTTGTTTAATTATATAGATGGAGATAGAGGACACTTTGAAATAGTTATATTCAACCCAAGTAGTTATTTGAATTTAATTGAGACAAAAATTTATCATAATGTTAAACTTCATAAATTAAGAGATTGTAAAAGATTTATGTTAAGTAAAAAAGTAAAATATACATATCCATATAAGTATAGTTATGAAGATATTAATAAGCGTGAGCATAACCATTATCCAAGTATTTTTTATTATATTTATAAGAAGACAAATTAGTCGGCGTTTTAAATGTCCAAAGGTGTAAAACAAAATAATAAAAATTTCATATAAAATTGCAAAAAAAAGTTATAATTACAAATTACAAATTACAAATTACAAATTATAAATTATCCAACTCTCGCCAATTCACGCATATCCATATTATCATCCGTTTCTTCCCCATCCTCCCCTCTCTCCCCTTCATAATCTTCCCAAAAATACAAGTCGTTATCATCGTCACTATCGTCGTCGTCACTGTCATCACCCGCACCGCCATCAATTGGCATAATATTCCCCGTATTTTCATTATAAATCCCA
>Ga0214923_10000457_pt1 | contig 62066 bp, 63 predicted proteins | sample LL1510_MetaG_FD_177993 | JGI IMG/M metagenome (GOLD analysis project Ga0214923, IMG submission 177993) | Freshwater microbial communities from Lake Lanier, Atlanta, Georgia, United States - LL-1510 | ecosystem: Environmental > Aquatic > Freshwater > Lake | place: USA: Georgia | collected...
GCTGTACGAGCGGTGGCTGGGGCTCTTGTTGCATGTCCAGATGATCAGCCATAATCCGCTCGTATCGGCAGGAATTTGCAAGCACATCGTGCATGACCGCTGTTAACAAATGTACGTCTCCCAGCGGCAGTAAACGATCGCCAATATTTTTTAGGGAGGGCAATGCATCACTGGCGCGACTGAGCACAAAGCCTACCAGCGCTGCTGCTAGCCCGAACACTACCCCCTCTTGCAGCTTGTACTTGAACATGCCCATGGGCGTACGCAGTTCACGTTGGTACTGAATAAAATCAGCAAACGCTTGGCCCCGCAGCAGTTCAAGATCAGTAGCCGCGCCCGCTGGCGACACGCCCGCCCGCTGCTCATCGGGAGCAAATGGGCCAGTGCCGGTACGATAGCAGTGCACCAGCCATCCGGTAGCAAGGACTGCAAGCAATGCTGTCCCCGCACCTATGACACGGCGCTTAGTACTGCGTGCATCGATAAGTTCTTGCACTTGGTCAATTTGTGCGCTTACGTGCTGCATATCAAAGCGCGCATACGGCTGAGCCTCAACTGCGGCAGCGTCGAGCGACGCATGCAGGGCAAGAGAAACAAAGATTACCTGTTTAATCATAGATGCTCATTAATGCTCAGCGGTTAGGCACCCCTAAAGGAGTGCGGCATGCCGTCTTCATCGCCATCGTCAAGGCCATAGCCCCTACCTGCGCCACTAGAACGAGGACGAGGAAGCCCTGCAGAGCCGGCAGCACTCTTAGATGTTGGTTCGACCAGCTCAATAAGCCGATCGAAGAGATTAAGCATGTTTTTCTTGAAGGCCCCCAACAGATTTTTATTGGAGTCAACCAGCTCATCAAGCTCGCGAATGTTACGAGCCTTGGCAATTATCTGGATGCAATCGCGCGCGCATTGCTTAATTTCGTTGGCGTAGAAAACCACCTGGCTATCCCGGTCGTAGTGCTTAACGTGCCGATCAAGAATAACTTCAACACGCGACAATTGACGGGTGTACGCCGAAAGTAACACGCGCCAGCCAAGGGTGCGGACATCTGCCGCTTCTTGCTCCGCCATGACCCTGGCAGTCATATCCTGACCACGTAGCAAATCTTTCATGCCATCGCGCAGCATAGTGCTCATATCATCAAAGGTATTCTTAACCATGGTGGAAAGGCCTCTCAAATCGACAACCGAGTACGCTTCGTAGCCATTATGGAAGCAGTCATTTTTGATCAGACTAATGTATTCAAAAAGGAAATTAACGAACCACTCCCACAGGCCACCGACTACACGGTCGGTGGTTTTTTCAACGTGGTTGGTTATAACTTTGCTCATAGCCTGAGCGGAGGCAACCGTGGCACCCAACTTAACGCCATCCCACGGGGTCTTCACTTTTTCACCAGCAAAGAACTTTGCAGCATCCCCCGCAAGCCCGTGGAACACTGCTCTGCCAAGCTTAGCCTGAGTTGTTTCAGGTTCAGATGCATCCACCACCGCTTGCAAGAGCTGCGCCACAACCCGTCCGTACGAGTCACGCACTTGCTGATTAGCAGTAGGAGGAAGCGCAGCCAGGGCTGCTTGCATATCGCTTAATGATTCGACCAATGCACCAATCTCTTCTGCGCGCTGGAGGTGCACCGAGCGCTGCTCCGGTCCATAGTATGAACCAAAGGGATTGTAGCGATCTACAGCAGTTCTGCGATGCCGGGAAAGCGTGGGAGCAGGAGCTGCGGCCGCCCGAAGCATATCTGCGCTACCCAAAAGAGCTGATGCTAAGGTCAACACAAAAACTACACATTTTCTTTTAATAACCATGAAAAGCCAAGCCCCTGGTGTTTGAAATTTTAGGATTTTGGAACGTGAGTATAACAAGCGGAAGACCGATTGCAAGGAGTTTTGCGTAAAAATACTGCCTGCAAACTATTCCGCTAGCGCACGCTTCAGATACCCGCCTGTAATGCTCTGCTTGCAAGCAGCAACTACTTCCGGTGTGCCTGCTGCAACGATAGTGCCCCCACGAGCGCCTCCTTCAGGACCGACATCGATCAGGTAATCGACGCATTTGAGCACATCTAAGTTGTGTTCAATGACCAGGACGGAATTGCCACGGTCAACCAACTTATTGAGCACAAGCAAAAGCTTTTCCACGTCGGCGCTATGCAGACCTGTGGTAGGCTCGTCCAAAATGTACATGGTACTGCGATCGCGCTTGGCAAGCTCATTAACCAGTTTAATACGCTGCGCCTCACCGCCAGAAAAAGTCGTTGAGGACTGGCCTAGTTTGATGTAATCAAGACCCACCTCAACCAGCAGATCCAGGCGCTTTTTAATGCGTGGGAAGGTAGCAAAAAACTCGCGCGCTTCCAGCACGGACATGGCCAGAATATCTGCGATGTGTTTGCCTTTAAACTTAATTTCCAGCGTCTGGCTGTTGTAGCGCAGCCCATTGCACGCCTTGCACACGACCTGCACGTCTTCTAAAAAGTGCATGGACACGGTAATGGTGCCATCACCAGAGCACTCAAAGCACCGGCCCTCGGCAACGTTGAAACTAAAGCGTCCTACCTTGTAACCGCGCGCATTACTCTCTGGCAATGAGGCGTACAGATCGCGGATGTCATTGAAAATGCCCAGGTACGTCGCTGGGTTAGAGCGCGGGGTCCGACCAATAGGACTTTGATCAACCATCACCACGTTCTTTAATTGATCCAATCCTTCCAGCTCATCAAAGTATTTGCCTATGGCATAGCCGGTGTGGAAAAACTGCACCAGAGCACCAGCCAGTGTTTGCATAACCAAACTGCTCTTGCCAGACCCAGAGACCCCGGAAACCGCGGCAAAGACCCCCAGGGGAAACTGAGCGGTAACATTTTTTAGATTGTTAATGCGCACCCCTTTGATGGTGAGATAACCGGTGGGCGTGCGACGCTTGGCGGGCATCTTAATACCACGTTTGCCAGACAAAAAGGCGCCAGTCAGCGATTTTGGATTTTTTGCCACCTGAGCTGGCGTGCCCACGGCGGTCACTTCACCACCCAAGACGCCGGCAGCAGGACCCATGTCCACCAAGTAGTCTGCAGCACGGATGGTATCCATATCGTGTTCAACGACCACCACCGTATTGCCCAGATCGCGCAATGCCTGCAGGGTTGTAATAAGCCGGTCATTGTCGCGCTGATGTAGGCCAATAGAGGGCTCATCCAAAATATAGAGCACACCACTGAGCGATGAGCCAATCTGCGTCGCGAGCCTGATGCGCTGTCCCTCGCCGCCAGAAAGCGTACGCGCTGAGCGCCCAAGGTTAAGGTAGGAAAGCCCGACATTATCCAAAAAGCTCAGGCGTGAAACAATTTCTCGCAGCAAGGGCGCTACAATTTCTTGCTGATCCTCGCTCAGGGCAAGCGTTCGACAAAAAGCCAGCAGGTCACCAATAGCCATTGCGCAGAAATCGGCAATGTTTTTGCCCCCCACCGTCACGGCAAGTGCCTCATCACGCAAGCGATTGCCATGGCAGGCCTCACACACGCGTTCGCGCTCTTGCAGACGCATATAGAAAGATGGTTCCTCGCCCTCTTGGTCACCAGAAGCATCCCAAGGGTTGTAGGTAAAGCCAAGCCCATGGCAGCTTGGGCAGGCGCCCAAAGGAGAGTTGAAGGAGAAAAAGCGTGGCTCCAACTCGGGGAACGACTGTGCGCATTCCAAGCAAATGCGCAGGGATGAAAAGTAGTGTTCAGTACCTTTGGGATCAAGCACGCTGCACAAGCCATTATTGATGGCAAAGGCCTTTTCTACCGCCTCCTGCACGCGCGCTGCTTCAGCAGGGGAAATAGTTATGCTATCAAGCAGAATGCTGATGTTGTGCTTAAAGTTTTTGCTGAGCTTGATCGCCGCAATATCGTCAGCGCTTTTGAGGCGGTAGGTGGTACCATTCACCAGAAAGCGGTGAAAGCCGCTCTCAAAAAAACGTGTGATCTGATTTTTGAACTCACCCTTGCGCTCGATGGCAATTGGGGCGCCAATGACCACGGTTGCTCCGTCAAACTTTTGTAGCAGGGTTTGAGTAATGCGCTCTGGGGATTGCGCACTGATTGGCCGTGAGCAGCTAGGGCAATGGGGCTGACCAACCCGAGCAAATAGTACGCGCAGATAATCGTAGATTTCAGTAATAGTGCCAACCGTGGATCGCGGATTGTAGCCAACAGTCTTTTGGTCGATAGCGATGGCGGGGCATAACCCTTCAATCTTTTCAACATCGGGGCGCTTGGCGATGCCCAGAAACTGCCGCGCATAGGATGAAAGCGATTCGACATAGCGTCGCTGCCCCTCGGCATAAAGGGTATCAAGCGCCAGCGAACTTTTACCCGAGCCAGAAGGGCCGGTAATTACTACCAGTTTTTCCTTGGGAATTTCTAAGCTAACCGACTTCAGGTTGTGCTCTTTGGCTCCCGTAATTTTTATAACATTGCTAGCCATGATGCCCCCTAGCTTGGCTTAAATGCTGAACTAACCAAACGTGGCATCATAGCATGCCTAGCCTATTTTGTCATCTTTCAGCAGCCTACGCCCCCGCCTATGCCCTGCACCGCTTCTGGAAGGCGGAATTGTTGACAGCCTGAATCGCGTCTCATCAGAATTGGCTCACTAAAACGGCGCGCACATGCGTTGCCGACTAAGGCAGAAAAGGTTTTCAATGACATGGTTTTTTTACGCAGCAATTCTAGCATTGCCCGGCCTCCTCGTTGCCAGTCAGCCTCACATACCAGAGCAACACGCCTCCGCTGACAAGCCAACTATCATTTTACCCGCCCCACCGCCGCCACCCGAAAAACAAATTGCCACCACGATGGTTGGGGATAAGGAAGCAGTCGTAGTGAATACCTCGCTACCGCTAACAGGCGAGGTGTCGATTTTGGGCAAACAAGTCCTGGACGGCATGAGCCTTTTCTTCAACAAGCTCAACAAGGAAAAGAAACGGGGGCTTATGTTCCACCTGAATGTGCTTGATGATGCTTTTGAAACAAGCAAAACAAAAAGCAACGTCACGAAACTGGCTGCCAACTCCCCCCTCTTTTTGAGCTTGCTTGGCACCCGATCAGTGCTTGCTGTTTCCCAAGAACTGGCACAGGGCGACATTGCACTTTTCTTTCCTCTGGAAGGGGCTGATACCACCCAGAGCGCTCAGCTGAATAACATTGTGTACTTCCGCCCCAACTACGAGCAGGAAATTGAAGCCTTGGTGAGCTATGCCGTTAACCAGCTGAATAAAAAAAAGATCGGGTTGTTTTACGAAGCAAGCGATTCGGGCGAGGCTGCGCTTGAAGCAACCAAACGCGTCTTGGAAAAACATAACTTAAGCCTGCATGCACAGGCTTGGTACCCCGCCCAAAGTTTAAATGTAGGCCGGGCAGCAGACGATCTTGCGGCTAAAGCCCCGAATGTAATCATTTGCGTTTCAAAATCGCGGCCAACCTATAACTTTATCAGACAGTTTGTTAACAAGGGGCTGCATAAAACAATTTTTATGGGGCTCTCAGGCCTGGAAAGCATCCAACCAACCTTGACCAAATCACGCGGGATTTACCTCATCACCTCCTCGGTAGTACCTGACCCGGTCAACAGCTCGCTGCAAATAGTTACCGAGTATCGCAACGATTTGAAAACCTTTATGGGTAACAAGGCCCCGTCAGCTTACAGCTTAGAAGGGTATATCAATGCTGCCCTGCTGTACGAGCTGTTTAAAATAACCCCCCGTCCTTTCACCGTGCAGGGGCTCATGCGAACAGCTGAGCGACTCAAGCACGTACGATTTAAAGGGCTTGAGCTACGCTTCAATCCAACCACACGCGCGCTTGCAAAGCAGGTTTATATCACCAACCCTGCTCCCAAGAAAACTGCTGCTAAAGCTGCGGAGCACAAGAAGGAGACTGCAGCATGAAAACGCCCAGCTCAGTGCAGACACGTTGGTTTGACATTCAACAGACACGTACTAAAACCATCCTGCTAGGAGTGGCAGCCGTTTATTTGGTGGTCATTTTTGGCATCGCCCTGCGCCGCTTCACCACCACCGATGTCATACCACAGCTTAAGCCCATCAATACCGAGGCGCTTAAGCAGCTTGGGCCCTTCACCGTCCGCGTCAAAACCGGCATGCTCATCAAAAACTTTCCCGTCTTTGATGTAAGTAAAAACACCTTCCAGGCTGATGCGATTGTGTGGTTTGAATTCAACGGTGACGAGATCAACACGGAAACCGTTGAGCGCTTTTCGTTTGATAACGGAAAGGTGCTGTACAAAAGCCCCCCCGACCTGAAAGTTATGGGTAGCAACGTATTTGTTCGCTACAACGTCACCTTTGAATTGAAAACAGATCTGCAGTTCCACCGCTTCCCCTTTGAAGATCACCGTCTGCCAATAATGCTTTCCAACGAATTTGTGACTCCTGACGAAATGATTTTCATTGTTGATGGCAGCTCGTTTCAGGTGCAATCAAAAACTGCTCCTGCCGGATGGCGCTTTCAGGATCTGAGCGTCGATGCTGGCATTCAACCGCTGCAATTAGATAACCAGGATGCTGGCAAAAAGGCAGAAACGCCCAAAGCTCTCTTCATTGCAAACTTCATCAAAGCATCAGCGCGTCGCGCCTTGGTTATTTTTCTACCCCTCTTTTCCATGGCCTTTTTGGGGCTGCTTGCCTTTGTGATGAACACCGCAAACACGGTGGGGAAAGTAACGCTGGCGATGAGCGCGCTCACGGGGCTGTTGGGCTATCGATTTGTTATCGAACAAATGTTGCCACAAGTTGGGTATTTCACGACAACCGACAACATTTATTTGCTGCTCTTGGTTTTTGCCTTTCTAAATTTTGCCATCCATTTGCTCCTCACCCGCGTGTTCTTAACCAATAACCAGGAGAAAAATATCGATGCACGCCTGGAGCGGATTAACAGCTGGTTTTTCATCGGCATCCTGCTCTTGCTGGTAGGCGCAACGACGTACCTTATTATAATGTAGGAAACAGATGAAACAGCACCGCGTCTACAAGCCATACAACCCCACACGCTCACGCCTCAAGATGACTCTGGTCGCCCTGGGCATCGTGGTAGTACTCATTCCTGGGCTCATTGCCATCTTGCCACAGCCCGGTTACCAGACTGGTATGGAAGATTTACCTGCATTGGTTGCTTATGCTGCAAGCGTACCTGAACAGTACGCCTTAGATAATGACAACACCATCAAACCTGCATTTAATAAAATTTACGCGCAGGACGCACCGACCTGGCAATCGAACTATGCGGACAAGCTCCGCTGGCTTGGTAGCAAACTACATGCGGTCAATCCGCCTCTCTGGAGCCCCAGCTTTTTTAAAAAGCAAATTGTCAGCCTTACCAAAAAACGTGAAGCCGCTGGCATGAAAGGCGACTTTATCGCGAAGCTTACCACCGGCCCACAAAGCAAAATTTTTTACTTTGGTAACATCCACGGGGCTTTGCATTCCTTAGTCCGCTGCCTGCAAAAGCTGAAAACGCTTGGTGCAATCAATGACGACCTGACCATCACAAACCCTGATTATTTCATTGTCTTCATCGGCAACACCATTAGCCGCTCTCCCTACTGCATGCAAACGCTGAGTATGGTGTGTCGGCTCGTAGAAAAAAACCCTGAACAGGTTATTTACCTGCGAGGCGGACACGAATCAAAAAATTATTGGCAGGAACAATCGCTCAAAACGCAGCTGCAAGTTTTTGCTAAAGACCTAGGCAGCGGAACCGTCCCCTTAGCTGATGAAGTAAATGCCTTGTTCAACACGCTTCCCCTCGCAGCTTATGTGATGGCAACGGAGGAAGACAACCAATGTATTCGCTTCTCCGACGTCGGCCGCACCCAGGATGAACGCCTGACGGAAGCACAGTATGCTTCATTTTTAACAGCAAAGAGCGATGCAAAAGTTGCATACTATCATCTGGAAAAAAAGGAGACTAACCCTCCTGCAATAAAAGTAAGCGTCATTTTCAAGGGCGAGAAAAAGCGGGAAACCTATCAACCGCACGACGGCTTACGCCTTCTGGAACCAGATATGGACTCAGTAGCATGGACCGCGCTCTCCTGTCCGACCATTTTGTATCAAAAGGCAATCAAGTTTTTCTTCGATGCGTTTAGCGTCATCATCCCAGGAACCAAGCTCGCTGATTGGACCATTACTCTTTATAACCGCGATGTACGAACAACAGAGCCCTTTAAAGCTACGACGTTCAACCTGCTGACGGGTCAGAATACGTCGTCGGATAAGAAGCAAATAGCACCGGCGCAACCAACAAAGAAGCCTGCGCCCGAGCAAGCCTCCACACCTTCCCCTCGCAACAACGTCCAACAAGATGAACACACGTCTCCTACCATCTCGCTAGATACTGCCATCACCAGTACTATTCAGCAGCTGCAGGTAATACAAGAGCAAGCACAAGCATGCATACAAGCACTGCAAGAGGCACGAAGCGAGCCGAGCCCTACAACCAGAACGCCAGCGGCGGCACAGACCCCACAGAAAGCGCCGCCAAATCCTGCCAAGCCGGTCGCAGATGAAGAAGTTTCCGCATTTGAGCCAATACCTTAAGGATAGTATGAAACGCTTTATAATAACGCTTCTACTTGCCTGCATCGGCAGCGCGGCAGAGGCACAACAAAAGCCAGCCAGTTCTATGGTAGAACACACCGCACGCGGTTACTCATGGCAACCACCGGCAGCAAAGGCAACAGGAAAAGCACACCTTATTAACACCGCTGGGGACGAGGCGGATGAGCCGGACCTTGAAACCATGACGAAGCTGGCGGTTGAGAATAAGGATCTGGATTTCTATTTGGGCGGGAAGTTGAAAGATGAATTTTACTTTCTCAATCGCTGCTACACCTTGCGCAATGACTACGGCGACCAAAATGATTTTTTCCGACACAAGATGCAACTTGATACCGTTGCTACACAAGGCGCCAAGAAATATGGCCGTCCCGCATCGCAAGCCACTATTCGTCTGACTAATTACGTTCTCTGGCAGGATGAGGCACATTACACACCAATGTACATTGAACAGATTAGCCTGCCTGACGACGACACCGTGCTTGCGCGTAATGTGCCCGTCAAAACTATTGTGCCTCTCGTTTTTGTTGAAGAGGCATGGTTCAAGTTGCACCTAGATACCTTTGCAGCGCCCTTCAAAGACGGCGACACCTTTTTGAAAATTGGCTACTTCCCCTATGAGCTTGGCCGCGGCCTCAGCATGGGCGTGCACGAGGACCTGGCCGTCGACTACTTGGGCTGGGGCGGGGAAGGCGGCTTTACGCGCTACCCGTTCATGCCACCGGGCATCTTGTTTCATCACGCCTTCAACAACAAGCTTTCCATGGACGCGTACTTCAACCTGTGGCGTGAAACCAATGCTTCTATCAGCGACACACTGCAGCCAACCCGCCGCCAACGGCTGGTTGGCCCACGACCTGAACGCCGCGGCGGCAAAGACACCTGGTCGCTCGCGCTGCGCGCCGATTATTTGGCAACAGGTGAACGCATGGGTAACGCCCTGGTGCAGCCGTACGCGATGTACACCAACGCACCCGAGCAATCAGTCGAAGCATTTGCCGATGCCAGTTCCCAGTTGCTGACCATGGGCACGATGGTTGACTGGAAGTACAACAATTGGACGGTAAACGTTGAGGTTGCGCTCCAGTTGGGTCATCAGAAGATGCATGCGCTCGACCGGAATAATTATGTGGTTGGCGCGGGTGGCACTGGGGCACTCAGCAGATCCTATTCGCACCTCCTGGTACGAGCGGCAGGTGATCCAAACAATGCTCATGCACCAAGCGGTGAAACCGATCCTCAATATCCCCAAGACCAGTTTGATCCGACACTCAATCTTGACGTGCTGGTCAACAATAATGACAACGGAACTCTAGAGATGCAAGGACAGCAACTGAGGAACGTCACCGTTACTCGCAACGCTGGAGTCCAAAACGTTTACAACTCAAACATTTTTGGCAACAAGCGCTTCCGCCCTGCCTATCGCCTCAACAACCACGGCTTGATGGTCATGGCCGACGTAGTGCACGACGTACAGCGGATCCCGGTGGTTGTTGCCGGCGCGCTGGGGTACATCTCGGGTGACGCTTATCCCTACAATGACGAAACGTCACGCAACTTTTATGGCTTCATTCCACAGCGCTCCCGCTACCGGGGGTATGGGGTAAAAAGCTTTTTGGTATTCGACCGCCTTGTCATTCCACGGCCACTCAATATTTCCTACCGCACGCTGTATGCCTACAACGATTTGAAAGACCTAAGCAACCTGAAATTTCTTGGCTTCGGGGCGACGTGGTTCCCGTGGGAAAAGCGCAGCAAGGGCCACCTGGGGCTGGATGTAATGTTCTTGGCTGAAGTTGCCAAGCTCTACGCCTGGGATGTGAATGGCAGACACCCCGATGCAGCCATTGAAACGCAATTGGTGCGTCTGCGAAATACCTTTGCTGGCAAGGGAACGCTCTTTCGCGGCTGGCAGAGCAGCAAGCGTACAAGCAAGTACCTGGGGTACGAAGTTGATCTGCGTGCACATTACGAATTGCTTGATCACTGCGATGCGTACTGTCGCTTTAGCCTCTTTGTACCAGGCCAGCTCTATAAAGATCTTGATGGCCAACCAAACATACTTACCAGGCGCACGGACGACAGCGGTTTTGCGCGCTACGACACCCTTGGTAGCAGCACTGCGTTAGGAATTATGCTTGGCATGCAATACCGATTCTAAGAGCGTTAAGGACCCCCATGATAAAAAAATTATATTTCGTTATCCCTCTGCTGGTCGTCCCTTTCGCCTGCGCCCTGACCCCGGAAGACATTGCTTTAATTCTTCAGGATGAATGCAATCAGCATCTAGAGGAAACACGCATGATTGATTTAAACGATGAAGAATCACCCCAACGGGTTGATCAAACATTGCGCATAAAGGCCAATAGCTTCGTGCGGACAAGGCTTACCCAAAACAAGACTCCCTATGAACAGCTCCCCGCAGCACTACAAAAAGACATCGACCATGCGTGCAACACGGTCTGCAAACAGTTGCAAAAGCGAGCTGCCGACAGCAAAAAGACAGATAATCTGCTCCACCGGGCCCTGGAGCGCGTACTGTGGAAAATTGTTGAGCCGGGCGTGCGCTACTTTAATCAAGACCAGATTGACCGCCACCTGGATAATTCTTTTGCAAGCATCATCGCTGATCTGCACATTCCCCCTGCATGTCTCACTCCATCACTTAAACGCGAAATAGAAACCAGTAAACAGCGGATGAGCAAATCGTTGCACGATATGATGACCCAAACGCGCAAAGGGTACGTCACGAGCAAAGAGGTAAAAACAGTGACAAACCGCTACCTGAGAATTTTATTCAAACAGATATGGATGATAGTTCAAGGGTACGTGTACAAGGCAGTTATCGCCTCCACCCGCACCGACCACGCCGATGACACGCTCCTTGAAACCCCATCAAACGTTGCTTCTACACAAGCCTTGGCAGACTTTTACAAAAGGTTTCTGGATCAACTCAACCAGGTTCCCAACCCCACTCCTCAAATTCGATAAAGCACATGGGCCTGCCCGTTTGAACAAGCAGGCCCAAAGACTGTTCTAGAGCTTGAGCAAGCTGCCAGTCTGATCAACGGTAAGCGTGCTGCGATCAAGCGTCACTGAGCCGGATAAATAATTCTGGTTGCGCACTACAAACCTACCCGTTGAGAGCGTCAAGCCGTTTGGCGCTGCCAATGTTGCTTGGTCCATCTGCAGAGCTGCGGAGGCATCTTCAAAGGTAAGCCCATTTGGCTGGCCAGCAAAGGTGAACACGGCATCGCGGACTAAATAAAGCGTGGCATTATTCAAAATGGCAAACGGCTGTGAGGAGCCATAGGTAAAGTTGTGCGGCCCAACCATAGTCGCATCATCAACAAGTTGGATGCCGCCCGTGTTGTAGGTAAAGTCACCATTTTGAATCCACTTAACCGCCCGCAGCTGAATGACGTTGCTATCATCGGTGCAACGCACATTGTTGCCGTTCACCCCCTTAAGAATAATGCCATCCAGGAGCAACTTGGAATCGGTCCCTTGCAGAATGATTGCCCCTTGCGGACCGAGCTCCAAAATCACGCCGCTGCCCTTGAGCATGGTATCACCCTGGAAGACCCATGGATAGTTGAGGTATTCGTTGCGCGCGAGCGAGATAATAGTTTTGTTACCAAACGTGAGGGACGAGCCCGCGCCAATGCTGATGTGTTTTGGCGAAAGGTCACGCATGATTACATTTTCAGTGCGTGCTTGCACGCCGTCAGTAACAAAAAACACTTGTTCGTCACTGCGGGTGAAGCCAAGGAAATTGGTGTTGCCATCGATTAGCACATTGTAATTGAGCGATTCGTCATCCTGCAACTCTGGATAGACTTGGAATTTACGGTACGGCGCAACAATGGCATATTTTTGCAGCAACGATTCGGCGCGATAGTTATGGAAGGTTATGGTGTCACGCTTGATGGTACCAATTTCGCCATTGCCTAAAATTTCCACGTGTTCACGCAGCGGATCATTAATGAGTGCAGGTCTGATGTTCAACCGGTCAAGCGTTGCCAGCGTATCGTAGGTGAAGTCAACACGGTCTACAACCAGTTTGCCTTTAAAGCCTGGCGGACCATCGATGAACGATAAAATCTTATCTTTGGTGATGACCTTAGAACTACCCTCGACGCGCCAGGTACCTGAAGCAACATTGTAGTCGTCTTCCATTTCTAGGACCACGTCGGTCAAAATAAGTGTCGCGGTACGTGAAAGACGTATCTTGCCAGGCCCCAGCCCTTTGATCTGCACACTGGATAAACGCAAGCTGGAATCTTCTGCCACCAGAATTTGGCCCCCTTGAGAGATATCGATAACATTGCCGTTACCATTGATTTGCCCCTCCCCAACAAAGAGCCAATTGCCGGTCAAGTTAACAGCACTGTTTAGTTGAATGTCCTGTGCGGCAATCCAGAATATATCACCAGGCCATTGCGCAGACTGCCCCCCGAGCGAAATGCGACGATTGTTTAAAAACACCCAGCCAGAGTCTTGGATAATCGCGTTGTCGCCAAAGCGCAAGTCATCCTGCAGCTGCAAAGCACCGCCATTGAGATTAACATTCGTGTTGACCGTGTTTTGCACGGCAATGTTCAGGAGGGACGTCTCATCGGCAACATTCAAATCATTGTCACCGAAAAAAAGCGGCTGGCCCCGTAGGATATTTTCGCCAGGCACCGCCGTAACGTGCACCCCCGCAAGGCCACCCGGGTTGGCAATCATGGTATCGCCTCCGGTGACCGGATTGTTACCCAGCTGAATTGTGCTGGTATCCGTTTTCACAAGCCCAGTAAAATCTGATACCGAGTTGAAGAAGGTGTAGGTACCCGCTTTGATGTACATATCGCCCCCACTCACTTTGCCAAAACCGGTGTTGTTAAAATTTCCACCATCGAGGGTAATTTTGGAAGGCGTGATGAAAAAAGCAGAATTGTCATCAACCACGATGCTTGACTGGCGGCTGCCAAACACCGTAGCGGCATAAAGCTCAGAATAAGCCTGTGCCGAGGCGAGCAAAACAATGAGCAGCATTTTGTAGTTCATGTTCGTTCCCCTTACACCGGCAAATCGATATTGCCAAAACTTATCGCCGCTGACATGTTGACTAACTGTGCGCTTGGCATGATATCCACAGCCATGTTTGCACCTTTATGCTTGCCATCGCCAAACACCACGCGCCCGCCACCTACACCAAAGTCGTCATCAGGCACCCAGTCTTGCTGGATGTACGATTTATGATCAACAATCAGATGGCCTTTCACCAAATTGATGCCGTTAGCCTTTGGCACAAAGAGCGTGCCACCATGCAAAAATAGTGCTGCATCGCGCCCTTTAAATACCAGGTGCTTTGCTAACCGATCTTCCGGCTGGTAGTTGAAGGTAACATGCATATCCAGCATCAGCATAGAACCGTGATTGATGATGCAGTGCTTGCTGCTGGTGTAATTAAACGTATGATCGCCAATCAGTTTGACGGTCTCAACTATGCTCAACGCTCCCCCGGCAAAGGTGTAATCACCCGTCAGGTAAATGGTGACGTTATCCAGCACCAAGCGGTGCCCTTCAGTCTCGCCGAACCGAATAGCTGCTATCGTGTCAGACAAATCGCGCAAGCCGTACAACACCATGTTTTTCAAGCGAAGCGTTGTTGCGGAAGCGCCGTTGACGTAGAAATTCGACCCATTCAGGTCTAAGCGATTGCCATTCCCATTAATGGTAGTGTTGGAAGTAATTTCAAAGGTTTTTCCAGCGGGGAGCTTGAGGCTACTGCGCAAATGAATGGATTTATCAGCCCCATCAACTTTGCAACCATCCGCAAACGAAGCATCACTGGCAAGGTATAAATCCGAACCCAAACTCAACTTGCCGGTCTCGTTGCAGGTTATAGGACCACTCACTGGGATCGGTAGATCGAGCGTCACCGTGCCATCTGCCGGCACCGACAAGCCACCAGCAAGCCATACAAAACCACGCGCAACGTTCCCATCAGAAAACGCATAGGGTCCGGACTGGTAGACCACCGCACTGGTACCATCAAGCGAGACCGCTCGCAGCGGAGCTCCCATCAATCCCAGGAGGAGTAGGATCTTATAGTTCATGCCATCCTCTTTAAACTCTATTGACATACGATGCTTGTAGAAAAACAACGTGGATGTCGTTTTCCTATGCTCGCCCTGAGCTTGTCGTCCCTCGACGGAGCTCGGGACTAGGGCGAGCGACAACAGGTAATGCCATACCCATACCGAGCACTAAGGCGCTGAGTAAACGACTCGACGTAAAACACAGTTCAACGTCTAACGCTCACGAACGGAAGAATGACAAACCCCTGCACCCGGATGCAACACAAAAGGCGGACCTGACCAGGTCCGCCTTGCAAAGCTTTGCTTGAGCTATGGTCTAGCCGTAGCCGCCAAAATTTGCGTTGTTGTAATGTAAAATGCCGCAATTCATCTTGAAGCTGGCGCCAGCATTCAGGTGCACATCCACTTCCCCTGCATCCGTACCATCGCCCAGCGTTATAGCATTTTCCAAGGTGTGGTGGTAACTATTGCTGACGGTCACTTTGTTGTCCAGCATAAGCATGCCCTTACGCATCTGCAGCCCAGTGAAGCCACCTGCGCCTGGGGCACAAAAGGTAGCACCATCAAAACGCAAGATGGAGGTGCTATCACCCATGTACAAGCGATTGTTGCTCTGATCCTGCGGTGCGAAAGAGAACGTCGTGTTTGTATCAAACGAAAGAATGCTGTTGGCGCTTACGGTCAGCGAGGTTGCTGAGCCAAAAACGTATTTGCCTCCACCACGCACAACAACATCATCTGCCATCAGAATGCGCACATCGCCCCATGAGGTCGTCCAGGTGGTGTCAGTAGGGATATTGACCACACAGTTTTGCAGCTTGAGCGTGCCAGGACCTTTGATTTGGTTGGCGCCGCTCAGACCGTTAATAACCATGTTGCGCAGGGTAAGCATTTTGTCGCTATTAATACGCAGAGCAGCAGATGAATTGGCAAAATTCAGGGTATAGCCACGGCCATCCAACGTTAACTCGGGTGAATCGATAAAGAGCGTACGACTCGCTGGCAGGCTGAAGTCGCCTCCCAGATGGATAGCCACTGGTTGTGGCGATGCAATGGTAGCTTTATGTATAGACGAACCTCCGATGGCCAATGAAGCGCTTGAGGTCAGATCCAAATCGCATTCCAGATTCACCGTCGAACCGTTGCCCAGGGAAATCTGACCGGAAACAGCACCGAAAATCCCCCACCGCACGTTTGCGCTTGCTGCCACAGAGATTCCATTTGCTGGTCGAATGAAACCGCGCAGCACTTCGCCGTTAGACATGCTCCATTGCGAAGGCATGTAGACCGGATTACTCGAGGTCAACTGTCCACTGCTGTCATCGGTACGTTGTTGATACGCATCCATACCGCCCGCACGCACACTCGTGCTGACAGCACTCGTCATAAGTAGTGCCGCAACAAGTTTTTTGCTCAAAACTCGCAGCGTTACCAAGTGCTTGTTTTCCATAATAATCTATTCTCCTCTACATTCTGTTAACATTCACTCATTGAAAGTGAGCACCTTGAAGCCCGTTCGTGGTGAGGTCCTCGTACCATGAACGGTTTAGCCTTGCGCCTTTACTCTTACTACACCACCTATAAAACATTCTTCGCAACCCTCATTCCCCACTGTCCATATCATCAGGACCACGGAGCACCACAAAATTGCCATTCGTAAGCGAGTAACTACCATCGAGCACAAAACGCACATTATTGAGCGAGACGGTACAGGTGTTATCGGTGCAACGTATCTGGTGCCCACTCAGGTTTTTAATTTGCATGTTTTCCAGCAGCAGCGCGCCATGGGGCCCATCAACAATGAGTGCGCCCGCATCACCAAGCGTCAGCGTATGGCCGGCACCATTGATGGCACAGTTGCCCCGGAAGCTAAACGTGGTCGTCAGGTCTTCATTCTTAGCAAATGTTATGCGGGTTGCATCGCCAAAATGCAAAGCGCCCCCACTACCCAAGCTCACAAACGAGGGGGAGAAGTACTCAAGCGTGGCATTCTGAATTTGTGCTGTTTTGCCAGCAGCCACTGATACAAGCGGGACCGTTGACTGGGAAAAAATCAGCGGAAACGTCTGGCCATCAAGCGTTACAGACTGGTCGAAAGCAATTTTGCGATTTGGGTGCACCACTGTTAGCCCGCTCAGATAACTATTTTGCGCATAATGCACATCTCCTTGGGTCGGACTGTCGACATGGCGCAGCACACCATTGTTGAGCGAGATCATGCGTTTATGGTTAGTGTCTGCAGCAATAGTAGGCGATATATTCTGCTGGTCGGCAAAAGACAGCGTATCGTAAAACAATGAGGTGCCATCAACCGTCATAGAAGATGCCGTCGCCAGAGTGAAAGTCTTATCCGCCGTCACAATAGTGGTTGGTCCTTCAACATAAAAGCCGCCGGTGGTAAACGTGCAGTTGCCCGCAAGCTCAACCTGCATGTTTGCCAAACGCAGTTGGGAGGTGCGATCAGCAAAGACGATGCTACCAGAACTTACGCCTTTGAGGACAAAGTTATTCAGTGACAAGGAAGTGTTTGGATGAATGAACAGCACCCCGCCACCAGAAAGGTCGATGATGCCACCGTTGCCGGTTACTACGCCATCTCCCGTGAATGTCCAGGTATCGGTAAGGGTAAAACGGTTGTTGAAATCAATATCCGCTGCATTCACAAAGGTTACCGGGTCGGTGACGATGGAAGGCCCATTCATCCGCAGCGTCTGCGCATTCACATTGATGATGCCGTTGAAGGGCCAGTAGCCAGCAGCAAATTCAAGCGTCTTGGTGAGCGTCGCTGTTTGGCCATCCAAATCAAGAAAAGCATTCAGCAGCCCACCAAAAGGTTGAGTGGTAATCGTAAAGCCGCTCGGATCGCGCCTGGTGATACTGCTCACCAGGGCCGTGCTTGCCACCGAGGAACCATCGGAGAAAACAATTTTAACGTTTTTTGGCTGCGTTTTTTCAAGCACTGTGTTTTTGCTTGCCGCACGCGTCAGCAGAAGGTTGTCGCCAACGTACAGCGTACCACCATCTAAATCAACTTGTCCGGTTGACCGCATAACTGCTGAGCCAGAAAATTGCAGCGTAGACGATTCTGACCCCATGCTAATGGGCGCGAAGAGGCGCTGCATCGCGAATAGGACAGCAAGGCCCAGTACGCGTACAGTTTGTGGATGCTTCATGCCTATCCTTTACAAAAGAACTGCGCCCGTCTTCCAACGAGCGCAGTTTGTTGTTCACGACAACGAGCGACGCGCGCTCATCATTGTTCGCTCCCTCGACGCTGCTCCCGGGGCGCCGTAGCTCTGGCAAACCCCTCGACATGCTCGGGGTGAGCGTAGGCGGCGGGATGAGCAATTCTGTCTTACATCCCGTTCGTCCTGAGCGTGTCGAAGGATCGAAGGGTTTTTGCGAGCAGTTGCCTCCCTAGAAGGCATAATTCACTGACCCCACAGCCTCAAACAGCTTAGGCACATTGCGACCAGCAACCGTGTAACGCATGCCAAGGCGCAGACGTGCTTCCAAATCAAACTGGTAGCTGTAATCAAAGCCAAGGCGGTGTTCCAACTGGTTGGTGTGTCTGCGCACAGACTCCATGTCGTACTGATCACCTGGCAAGCCGCTGGCCGAGTCTTTCATCTTCGCTCTAAAGTCATAGAACAGATCCAAGAAGGCGCGGCGAGAAATGAACTGCTCCACAATGTTGCCCAAACGCATCTTCAGCTCGGCACCGCGCGTGATGCGGACTGAGGAAACGGTATCACCAAAGTTTGGAATGAGGGAGTCAAAGGCGCTGAAGGTATTCTTGTCCGCAACACCACCCGTGCCAGCCAACGAAATGCGATCAGCAAATGCAAGTTTTTGATCGGCAGCCAGAAGCGTATTTACCATCGCTGGGGCTCCTCCGCTGTTGGTTACCGTGATTAATTTCGGCACCCGACGATCCACATTGCCTGGCAAGCTAAAGCCAGCACTTACGGAAGCATGCGGGTTGACGAATTTCTTGTAAGAAACAAACATGTTGCCAAACGCAGAGATTTCGGTAAAGCCACCATTACCCAAATCCGGCGCCCAGAGCTTGTTCATCGACTGTTTCTTGCCCGTTGGCATCTGGAAGCGCAAACCGGCAACCAGCTTGTCAAAGTGCGCTGAGTGGAACTGGCTGCTGACAAACAACGCCATATCCCCAAGGCCAGCTGCAGATCCACCAAGCTCGGAAATGCCCTTGGCAGCAAGCACGTCTTTGAGATAACGGTCGGGGTTATTACCATAGCGTTCTAGGAATTGATTAGTTACGCCCCCTTGTATCCCCACTGCATCAACTCTACCTCTGGTTTTAGAACCAAGTAACTTTTCTCGGTTGCTAAAGTCATAGTCTACGCGGAGAGTGTTTTTACGGTAAAGAACCGGCAGGTCGCAGCCAACGGCAACGAGATCTCCCCAAATAGCACGGCTCAAAGCTATATGAGCACCGTATGACTCCACTCTGCCAAGCAGAGTAAGGTTATCTTGCGCAGTAAAAACAATATAGTCCTGTATGCTATCGCGTCCAGGAGGGGCAACGGTACGCCCGCCCCAGCCATCATTTGCTGCAACCCCCACTGCATTCACGCCCCCTGTAACCCCGTCAGCTATGTCCCGTGACATATTTCTACCAGCGCTAGAAAAATCAGTCACTCCTTGTAACAAATCGATGACTCCTAGCACGGTCGTCTGGTTATTGGCGATTGGGTTTGCAGGAGCACCACCCACAGGGCCACCACCAGCAACCCCCAGAGCGCGAGCAGCCGCCAACGCTGCTGGATAATCACGGTTCGCTAGCCTGCTTGCCAGTAAAATGTCTTGCAGCTGGATAGGCTTCTCACCAAAGGTCAGGCGGGTAATGTCGCTGTTGGAGCCGCTGCCGGACGAATCGTAGCAATCGGTGGCGTAGCTGTAGCCGGCGGCAACCGTCAGTTGATGCTTGCCGTCAAAAAAGAGCGACTCAACGCCCCAGGCAGGAGATTTGTACAGGTAGGCGTAGCGACCAGCCATCAGGTCGCGTTCAAGCTCGACCCTGCGCATAGCACGATACTTTTCCAAAAGCAGCGCCCGTTCGTGGCGCTGCTGGGCACGGCTCACCTTGGCAGGGCGCGCCAGATGACGCTTGCCCGCAGCAACAGCCGCACCGGTGCTGGCGCTGGTGGTCACCAGCGCCGCAAGTAACAAAAACACTGTTTTCTTCATAGGATACTTCCTTCAAAGCCACGGTTGTTACTGAATTGCATCTGCTGGCGTTGCATTACCATCAACATCAATCGTGAACTGCTCGGTGCTCACATTGCCATCAACATTTCTGGTCAGCGTACCGCGTACCCCGCCGTTGCCATCGCTGCCGGTAACGGTAGCACCACTTGCCAGGGTCACCACAGCTTTGCCATCTTTGGTACGTACGCGCATGGTGTTAGCATCAGCTTTGTACACAACGGCATCACCTGTGCCGGATACCTGACTGACAAGCGGAATCACCAGGTCTTGCGCTTGCGCGTCGGTTACCACTAGGCGTACCGCATCACCATCCGTTATATCTTTGATCAACGCAGTGAATGAACGGTTGCTGCCTGCTGCAATGCGTACCAGCTCAAGACGACCGGTCCGATCAGCATCTAAGCGGAAGGTGGCGTTTCTGCCATCCCACCCAAAGGTCTGGAACTGAGCGTTGTCGGTCAACCAGCGATTTTCGCCAAGCACCAGCGTGCTCTCATCGTGAATTGACATCACACCTGTAGCACCAAATTCCATAGCCTGGAAGCGTCCCGGCGTCGCCCCTACGCCATCGGTGCGGCTCGTCTCATCATTAACAGCACCGCGGGCGTTGATAGCAAACACACCCAAGTTCAGATCAATAACACCGTTGTTGAAAATGTTTGAAGTCAGGTAGCGGAAACTAACCGTGCCATTATTTACCTTGAGCAGTGATCCAGACTCCATGTTAAAGCGGATGTTATTGCGATCGATGTTCAGATGGAAGTCGTCAGTCTGCTCATTGTCTACACCAAAAATCAGACGATTATCAACCACTGTCAGTTCGGCGTTTGAGCCGATAGTAACAAAGCCAATGCCACTGAAGCGCACACCAAACACGATGCTATCACGCGATTCGGTGACAACTTCGGCACCATCCAAAATTTGGAAGGACGCGCGGTTGTCGCCATCGCTTGCTGCGCTCATAACAAAATGCGCACCGTCCATGAGGACTGCGCTACCACCTGCACCCGTGCCGGCAATAACCAAACGGCTGCCTTGCGGCAATTCAAAGGTGCCCTCAAAAAGCACTGCAGCATTCTCGCCGACCAGTTCAATAATCAGATCGCTGTTTTCATCAAGCGCTATGGCCTCGCCATGCAAAATCACCGTGCCAGCGGCTTGAATCTTATTGCCCTTGCCTTTGGCATACAGCAAGTGCGTTGCGCCTTCATGCGGATTATCGAAAATGACTTCGTCGCCCTTCTTGACGTACAGGGTGGCGCCGTCTTCCATTAACCCTTCAAAGGCTGTGTTGGTATCAAGCGTAAAGCCAAATGCTGGGCTACCGACTACCGATCCTGCCAGGAACTTGTTGCCATCCACATACGGCACGCGTGGCGCAACTTTGCCGCTAACTGTTTGCGCAAAATTAATGCTGTCTGAGGTATCAAATGCCAAACGCGTATCATAAAGCACTGGCGAGCGCATCAGAGGACTGCGCATAAGCCAATCAGCATGGTCCTTTTCTACCAACAAATCTTCCATATCGCGGAAGCGTGCTTGATAGCGACGCGCTTTGTCTTTGGCAAGACCGTGGCCACCCAAGCCGGTCTTTGGACGAGCAGGCGCTGCTTTAGGACGGTTGCGTGCGCGCTTGCGAGCCTCTTCAAGCGCATCGCGTTCAGCTTGACGCTTCATTTGCAGCGCGTTGACATGCTTAAAGCGCTTTACCTTTGACAGTGAACGTGTGGTTGAAGCATCAATGCCCGCACCTTCCAGCTTGGTACCGTCAATCACATAGTCAGAAGCCTGTTGCTTGATAGGAAAGCCACCAATCAACAAGTTTTCGTAGTTGAAGGCTGCATTCGAATCAATAATGAATGCATTGCTGTTGCGCAAGTTAAGCTGGGCATGAGGGTTAACAAAGTTCAAACGTGCCACGCCGTTTGCTGAGAAAAGGAAAATGCCTGGATCAAAATCCACGTTCAACACCGGCTGTGTGGTAGTGGTAACACTGAAGCTAACGTTCAGTTCGTTGAAGGGGAAATCACCAAATGAAATGTTGCTTGCAACCGTGTAACCACTGTCGCGCAGGATCAAATCGTTGCTCAAGCCTTCCACAAACAGGTTTACCGTATTGGTTGGAACATCTTGGTCAATTGCTGCATTGCCCGATAAGGAAATCGCGGAAGAAGCAATATCGTCTACCACTGCATCAACATGGTCCACGCCCCGGAACTCAGCGTTTTCAAGCTGAAGGGTGTTGTGGCCGAGATTAAATGACAAGCGAGGATCGGTATCTCCCGAGAAAACGTCAAGCAGGGGAGCAACATAGAACTTCTTGCGCGTGTTTTTACCAACCATGACGAATATGTTAATCAGATTGTCACTGTCAAGCACGTCGATGTAGCCGTTGGTAAAGGTGATGTCTTGGTCAAGTTCCCACTTAACATCGGAGTCAATTTTGATGTGGGCGGAGCTATAATTGTCTGTCGCACGAGGACTCACGCGCAGATCAAGCGTGCTTTGCTTAATGTTGCGCAGCTCAATATTTTTGAGCGTCAGCGTGCTGCCAGGCATCATAACCAACTGCGATTTGGTTGGGTCCATAAACTCGATGTAAGAGCCACCACCGTCGATGAATACATCGCCGTTAATAACTATGCGCTCGTTTGGATGGAGGGTAATGGAGGAATCAAGGTTGACAGTGCCGTGAGCAGAACCTGACAAGAGCAGAAGCGCTGAAGTGCTTAAGCCCGTTGCTGCAGCATCAACAAGCGACTTGACCGTACCACTGTTCGTCAGACTTAAAACGCCTGAAGCTAAGTTAGATGCCAAATTGAGCGGGTTAAGGACGGATTCAGGAGCATTAACCGCGCCTGGCAGCATCGGCGAGTCCATGTAGTCGAGCCACAACGTCGTACCATCAACCGCTAACCCGGCAGGATCACTGAACGACCAATTCTTTTGTCCTAATTGCATGGTAGTTGGGCCGTGCACTCTAAGCGTCCCATCAGCCATACTAAAATCTTTATCAAGCTGGAAGGTTGTATTTGCTGAGCTGACAACAGCGCCGCTACCAAGAGTCAGGTGGCCGTGACCTGCACCATCGCCCAGGCCCTTGACTACGATGTTATTCAAATCAAGAGAAGAACCGTCGGTGACAACAATACTGCCACCATGGGAAAGATCCAAGATCGAACCGTTGCCATTCATTACGTTAACACCATCAAAGGTCCAGGTTGATCGCAAGTCCATGGAACCGTTCAAGGTGAGGTCTAGTGCGTTGCTGAACAGGAGGGAACCACGCCACGGGCCCAAGAACATGCCCCCAAGACCAAGACGGTGTTTATTGAACACAACCGTGCCACCGCCTCGCAGCTGCACGCCATCGGCAAGGGCAAGATCACCGGTCAGGACCACTGAGCCGCCACCCATGTGCACGTCTTGAGTTAATGCATTCTGCAGATTGAATGCAACCTCTGTGCTGCTGTCTTCTAACTCAATAGGAGAGGTGAAGAGTGGCTGGCCTTCTATTTTATTGCCAGTTGCGCTGCAGGAAATGCCTTGTAATACCGTACCTGGCTGCGCAGTAAAACGACCGCTGCCTGCAAGCACAAGCGCATCGTTGCTGTAGGTGCCGTTAACTGTTGCTTGCAAGCCCTGAGCTTCTAGCACACCATCGCTGAACGCTATGCCATTATCGCCTGTAATTGCAGCATCTTCGTCTTTTGCCAAGGTGCCGTCGACCGTCATGCTGTCAGCGCTGACGTGCAAACGGCTCCCAGCTGCCAAGCTGATTTTGGAGTCAGTGCTGCCAAACTCCAAGCCTGCTTTCAGCCCACTGCAAGCCGCACAAAGCGTTACGCTTGCAAGCAGGAGCATGCTATGCAATCTCTTCATTCCTCTCCTCCTCAGGTCTTTCCCTTTTACGTCTCAGACTCTCCTTTTAGAACGATGACTGATTCTAGAGAGGCACATTTTGTTTGTAAAGATTTCAAAAAAATTCCTGCTAAGCAATTTTTGACCACGCTACACGCATGTTTTGCGCGCATTAAGCACCCTTCTTGATGCCTATCTTTCCGCGATCAGTTATGCTACAAGTGGAATGCTACTTTAGATTTTATTGAGGAGACTTTTATGAGCATCAAAGCGGACAGCTGGATCAGGAAGATGGCGCAGGAACACCACATGATCACGCCCTTTGTAGATCGACAAGTACGCTTGCCAGACCCAAACCAAAGCAAAGTGGTCAGCTATGGCCTTTCTAGCTACGGTTACGACATTCGGGTAGCAAGCGAGTTCAAAGTTTTCACCAATGTCTTCAACTCTATTGTCGATCCTAAGCACTTCAAAGAAGATTCATTCATCAAAATAGATACCGACGTCTGCATTGTACCGCCTAATTCATTCGCACTGGCGCGCAGCATCGAATATTTTAAAATACCGCGTGATGTATTGACTGTCTGCTTAGGCAAATCAACGTATGCTCGCTGCGGCATCATCGTCAACGTGACACCTTTTGAACCTGAATGGGAAGGATACGTTACGCTGGAGATATCAAACACCACGCCCCTCCCAGCAAAAATCTATGCCAATGAGGGCATTGCGCAGGTGCTTTTCTTCCAATCAGATCAACCATGCGAAATTTCATATGCTGACCGCAAAGGAAAATATATGAAGCAAGTAGGGATCACGCTACCGATGATGTAAACTGACATATAATAAAAAGCCCCTTGACTGAATCGGTCAAGGGGCTTTTTATTACTTTTATGCGCCAGAGAGCGCAGGGATAGGCTTTATAAGGAAGCTACACCCACTCAAGGCGTGCAATAGTTGCAGTATCGCTGCTACGACGGCCAAGTGGAATTACACGAGTGTAACCACCCTGACGGCCAACGTACTTAGGAGCAATTTCCTTGATCAGCTTGGTTACCGCAGCCTCATCATATGGCAACATTGCCTTGATGCGACGAATGGTGTTGAAATCGTAACCCGTGCGAGCAACGGTTACGATGCGCTCTGCAACGCGCTGTACTTCCTTCAAACGAGGCTTGGTAGTTTGCAACACGCCATGTTTGATGAAGTGAATGATCTGATTACGAATAAGCGCTTTGCGGTGCGCTGATTTCATGTTTAGCTTTTTACGGCCATTTTGATGCATCATGGTTGATAATCCTTTTTATCGCTTACGCGGCTTTCTTTTCTTGATCCTTAATTGCTTTTTTGAGGTCAAGCTCTTTGATGTTCATACCAAGGTGCAACCCGAAAGCAGCAAGAATTTCTTTCACTTCGCGCAATGACTTGCGGCCGAAATTCTTGATTTTAAGGATATCTTCTTCATTCATATTGACCAGGTCGATAACACGCTTAATACCTGCACCAATCAAGCAATTGTGCGCACGAACCGAAAACTCAAGCTCATCAATTGGCTTTAAGAACAGCTCAACAGGCAGCCCTCTGGTTGGATTATCGCCTTCAACCTTGAACTCACGCTCGCCTTTTTGCTCTGGAGATGATGAAAGTTCATTGAATGGGATTTCCGCAGCGGACAAGAAGTGTTCAAGCTGGGTGCGCAGCACCGAGGTGCCGTACTGTACCATGTCTTGCGGGGTAACCGCACCATTGGTGAACACACGCATAATCAGCTTATCGCAATCAAAACGATCGCCAACACGCGCTTGCTCAATGTGATATTCAACGCGACGTACCGGTGAGAACATCGCATCCAAATAAATGCGTCCATCAGGTTGCAGCGAGTCGCCCTGTGGCCACTGCGCCGGCTGATAGCCACGACCAGGTTCAACAAAAAACTCAATGTCCAAAACACCGTCAGCAGCAAGATGAGCAATCACGTGATCTTTGTTAACCACAGAAAGATGCGAATCGCAGGTGATGTCTGCAACAAGCACGGGTCCTTGCCCTTGCTTGGAAAGACGCATTTTGCCGGCTTGACCGGTACTGTTTTTGACAACAATTTCTTTAATATTTAAAAGAACGTGCAACGTGTCTTCTTCCACACCTTTGAGCGTAGAAAATTCGTTGTTAACTCCTTTAATGATCACCGAGGTTACAGCTGAGCCCTCAACTGCCGACAGCATAACGCGTCTTAATGCATTCCCCAACGTGATGCCAAAGCCTGGCTCCAGTGGTTGAACGATCAGTTCTCCGTGAGTGTCCGTACTTACCTTCGTTTCCCAGCTCACTTTGGGAAGAATCAAGGGCCTATAATTCATAATTCTGTATCCATCTTTAAAATGATCACTTACTTGGAGTACAACTCAACGATGAGGTGTTCTTCGATTTGAGCCGCGACATCTGCACGCAGAGGAAGACGAAGCACTACGCCACGACGATCCTTCTTTTGCAGGTCAAGCCACTCAGGCACCTTAATGCTGGTGTTCAAGCGCTTGTCTACCACGTTTTCAATGAACAGAGCATTGCTCATCGTGGCAGCGGTCAGTCCGACAGTATCGCCTTCTTTAACCAAGAAGGATGGCTTATCCACTTTGTTGCCATTGACGGTAACGTGACCATGCACAATCATTTGGCGTGCTTGAATGCGTGAAACAGCGAGCTTGAGGCGGAACACTACGTTGTCCAGACGACGCTCAAGAATGCTGAGAAGGTTTTCGCCTGTCACGCCATGCTGCTTAGATGCCAAGGTGAAGAGGCGACGGAATTGACGCTCCAACACACCGTACATCAATTTAACTTTTTGTTTTTCTTGAAGCTGCTTGCCAAACTCGGAGAGCTTCTTGGTACCTACACGCTTACCGTGTTGACCGGGTCCTGAAGGACGCTTCTCTAGCGTACACTTAGGAGAACGGCATTTCGCGCCTTTAAGATACAGCTTCTCACCAGCTTGTCGGCATTTTGTACAAATTGACATAAAATCCTCTATCTGCAACCAGAACCAGAACTACACACGACGCTTTTTAGGCGGACGGCAACCATTATGCGGGATTGGAGTCACATCGCGCAGGATGCTAACGCCAATACCGGAAGATTGCAACGCGCGTACCACTGAATCTCTGCCTGATCCAGGACCTTGCATGTTGACTTCAACCACACGTACGCCAAGGCCCAGCATTTCTTTTGCCAGCTTGTTGGCCACTTGGGTAGCAGCGTATGGGGTACCTTTACGAGTACCTTTATAACCGAGCGCTCCTGAACTGCCACGCAGCAACACGTCACCATCTGTTGTGGAAATGGTAACCAAGGTGTTGTTGAACGAAGACTTCACGTGAGCAACTACTGTTTCAACGTTTCTTTGAATTTTCTTTTTGCTTTTTTTATAGGCCATCTCAACCCTTGTCAGTTACAAACGTTACTTCTTGGATACGGTTTTCTTGTTGGCAACAACGTTACCGGCCTTACGAGGACCTTTTCTGGTACGAGCGTTTGTTTTCGTACGCTGGCCACGGGTAGGCAAGGATTTCTTGTGTCGCACACCACGGTAGCAACCGATTTCCTGTAACCGCTTAATGTTGAGGGTGATCTCCTTACGAAGTTCACCTTCCACCTTGATATTGGTGCTAATGTATTTTTGGATAGCAGCAATTTGATCGCTGGTCAGATTCTTAATCCGCACATCGGGATTAACGCCCGTTTGCTTTAAGATTTCGCGCGCAAGTGTAAGTCCAACGCCGAACAAATACGTTAAGCCGTATTCTACGCGTTTTTCACTTGGTAACATTACACCTTCTATACGTGCCATTAAAGACCTCTCTGAAAATATGCAATATGGCGTAAGTACTATTGACTACGCAGTTTTAACCTTGACGTTGTTTGTGTTTTGGACTTTTGTCGCAAATCACACGCACAACACCTGCACGACGAATCACTTTGCAGCCATCACAAACTGGCTTAACTGAAGTTCTAACTTTCATAATCGCTCACCAAAAACGTGTTAACCAAATCAATTCTTATACCGTGATGTAATTCTACCTTTGGTCAGATCATATGGAGAGAGTTCCACAGCAACCTTGTCGCCTGGCAGCAACTTTATGTAATGCATTCGCATTTTACCAGAGACATGCGCGAGGATCACATGACCGCTTTCAAGCAACCGCACTTGAAACATAGCATTCGGCAACGCCTTTTCTACTACGCCATCGACCGTAATTACATCTTCTTTTTTTTTCATATCAACTTTCACTATGCAAACTTCACGCTACTCGCGTTAAAACCTCTGCACCTGTTTGGGTTACCACCACGGTATCTTCGACATGAGCGGCTAGGCCACCGTCGATGGTTTTTGCCGTCCAGCCATCAGGCATTATACGGACTTTAAAGCTTTTCTCAGTAATCATCGGCTCTATCGCCAACGTCATTCCTTCACGCAGCACAGGCCCCTTTCCGGGCTGGCCATAGTTAGGAATAGTAGGCGCTTCATGGATGTGCTTGCCGATGCCGTGGCCGGCAAAGTCACGCACCACCCCAAATCCCTCAGCTTCCACAATGCGCTGCACCGTAGAAGAAATATCAGAAAGCCGGACCCCTGGTTTCACCAAAGCAATCGCGCTATCCAATGCCTGCTGGGCTACCAAAGCTAGCCGGCGGGCGGATGATGGGACCTCCCCCACAAAATAGTATCGTGCCAAGTCTGCACAATACGACTTATAGGCGCCAACAACGTCTATTTTAACAAAATCTCCAGATTTTAAAACGACTTCTTTTGATGGCACGCCATGAACCACTACGTCATTCAAAGAAATACAGGTTGCAAATTTATATGTCCCATACCCCTTGCAGACGGGCTTGAGCTCATGCTTAACCATCCGCTCTTCAATCAGGGCATCCAGTTCCAAGGTGCTAATCCCCGGTGCCACCAGGGGCCTTATTTCTTCCAAAATCGTTGCCAGGACACGACCTGCATGGCGCATTTTATCAATTGCAACCTTATTTTTGATGACAATCGTCTCCATGAAGCTACAGTCCTGCCGCAATCAAAAAATGTGCATAGACCGCCTCTGGAGAAAGGCCTGCTATGTCCAAAACAAGAATTGCCTGCTCAACTGCCTGGTAATACTCTAAAAGCCCGTGCGCATAGAGAGGAAACTGGGCTAGCCGCTCTCGAATGACATGTTCTTGATCATCATCCCGCTTGGTTAGAGCACTGTGGCAAAATTTGCAAGCCGAAAGGCCATCCGCAGCAGTAAAAGGCACCTGACATGCCTTGTTTGAGCAAACAACCCTTTGTGAAAGCCGTTGAACGATTTCATCGTCTGGTACCTGAAAGGATACAACCAAAAAGCGCAGCGCTGCATTCTGCTCGACAAAAGCCAAGAAGAGCTCAGCTTGCCCTTTAGTGCGTGGAAAACCATCCAAAATGATTGGCCGGTCAGGAGCGGCCTGATGGGTAACCCAATCAATCACCATATCCGTAACAAGGGCATCAGGAATTAGATGCCCTTGTTTGATGTAACCGTCTAACATCTTGCCAAAAGCAGTGCCTTGAGCAACGTGTTGTCTGCACAAATTTCCTGTCGACAGCATCTGAAAATTATTTGCTGTCACAAGCTTTTGTGCAAGCGTCCCCTTCCCGGAGCCTGGGGGCCCAAAGAAGGAATAAATTGTGCGTGTAACCGGTTGTTCCATCATAATATTAACGCGCGTAGCGGCCTTTCATTCTTCCTGAAGACAAGAACCCTTCGTAACGACGCTCAATCAAATGAGCCTCAATTTGAGAGGACGTGTCTAATGCAACGCCTACCGCGATCAGAATGCTAGTGCCCCCAAACATTACCGGAAGCGCAAACGCGCTCTTCAGTATGCTTGGCAGAATAGCAAGAGTCGCCAAATAGAGAGCTCCAGGAAAACCAACACGTGCTAACAAATAATAGAAGAAGTCAGCGGTTTTCTTGCCGGGACGGATCCCAGGAATAACACCCCCCGACTTTCTGATGTTGTCTGCCAATTCAACCGGGTTGAAAATGATTGCCGTGTAGAAAAACGCGAAAAAGATGATTAACCCAGCATTTAACACGTTGTACAACAGCGGCTCATTGTACAGCCAATTGTTGAGCGTTGCGCTCAGCTGCGGCCAGTACGTTCCCAGCAAACCAAATACCGTTGCCGGCATTGCAAGGACCGCTTGGGAAAAGATGACAGGCACTACGTTGGCAGGATTGAGTTTAAGCGGAATATAAGAACTTTGTCCACCATAGACACGATGGCCAACAACGCGCTTAGCGTATTGTACCGGCACCTTGCGCTCACCACGCTCTAAAAACACAATGAACATGATGAAAATCAGGCTGATAAGTGCTAAAAACGCAACGGTCAGCACCGTGGTTTGCTCAAGACGCATTTCCTCAACGAGCTTAAGTATCGCACCCGGCAAGCTAACAACAATACCCGCGAAAACAATCATCGAGCTGCCATTACCAAGCCCATACGAATTGATTTGCTCACCCATCCACATAACAAACAGCGAGCCAATCGTCAGAATAAAAACTGCCGACAGACGAAACGCCCACCCCGGATCAAGCACGATGCCAGGGGTGCGCTCCATCATCATGGCTATGCCAAATCCCTGCATAACGCTCACTACCAACGTTAGGTAACGCGTGTAGCGATTGATGATGCGACGACCATATTCCCCTTCCTTGGAAAGAGCTTCAAGTGTCGGAACCATCAGGGTGAGCAGCTGCATCATAATGGATGATGTGATGTATGGCTGCATGCCAAGAGCAAAAATTGCAAAATTCCTAATTGCACCACCAGAAAAAAGGTCTAAGAACTGGAAAAAACCGCCGCTAAAATTGGAAGCGAACAGATTATTCAGAGCAACGACGTCCACTCCCGGAACCGGCACGTGTGCACCAAAACGGAACACTGCAAGCACCGCGAAGGTGTACGCCAACTTTTTTCTCAGCTCAGCCACTAAGAAAATGTTCTTCAGATTGTGAAAAAGTACCACCGCCTAATCTCCTAGTTCAACTGGAACGAGCCTCCGGCATTTTGAATAGCTTGTGCAGCAGAGGCGCTAATCGCATGAGCCTGCACGGTAAGCTTTTTGGAAAGCGTACCATTACCCAGCACTTTAATAAAGGCTGTGTTTTTGCCCTTTACCAAGCCCTTTTCACGCAATGTAGCTTCATTAACTACATCGCCCGCTTGATAGTGAACTTCCAAATCACAGAGGTTAACCAGTGCATATTCTTTTTTGAAAACATTCGTGAAACCGCGACGCGGGATACGACGCACCAAGGGCATCTGTCCGCCTTCGAAGGAAGCCTTTAACTCGCTACCGGAACCAGTACGAGATTTTTGTCCTTCTTTACCACGGCCAGAATAGCGACCACGCTTGCCGCCTCGGCCAACCCGTTTTCTTTTCTGAGTAGTTTTTTCAAGCTTATGCAGTAACATTGTCAGTTCCTACGATGTCTTTAACAGCCTTGCCTCTGAGTGTTGCAATGTGTTTGGCAGAACGAAGTTTGGACAGTGCATCCAAAGTCGCCTTCACAGCGTTATGGGGATTAGAAGCCCCAATTACTTTGGATAGAACGTCACGAACACCAAGCGCTTCCATAACGGCACGAACTGCACCACCAGCAATCACACCGGTACCTTTAGCAGCTGAACGAATCAGCACCTTGCTTGAAGAATGCTTTCCTTCAACAGTGTAAGGGATCGTTGTCTTATAAAGAGGAACTTCTACCATGTGCTTGCGTGCCTTGCGTAACGCTTTTGCAATCGCAGCAGAAACATCACGGCTTTTGCCAAGCGCGACCCCTACTTTGCCTTTCTTGTCGCCAACCACAACCAGGGCTGAGAAAGAGAAACGCCGACCACCTTTAATAACTTTAGCTACGCGACGAACGCTCAATACAGACTCAGCAAACTCCTCTACAGGCTGCTGCATCCTGCCAGCATGTGCGCCGCCAGCTCTTCTATTTTTTTCTTCTGCCATTTTTCACTCAATCATTAAAAACTAATTAGATGACTACGCGTTAAAACGAAAGCCCCGCTTCACGCAGACCTTCTGCCAAAGCCTGCACCCGTCCATGGTACAAGTAAGCACCGCGGTCAAAGAAAACAGGTCCAACGTTTTTGCTCAAAGCCTCTTTGCCAAGAGCAAGCCCAACTTGCTTGGCAATCTCTTTCTTGGAGCCTTTTGCGCTGCTCAACACTTTAGAAGAGCAGCTAAGCACTGTAACACCCTTAGTGTCATCAATGATTTGAGCATAAATATGGTTCAAACTTCTGAACACAGAAACGCGCAATTTCTTGCCACGGCTCTGTTGTCCTGCGCGCACACGCAGAGTGCGTCTTTGCTGGCGCGCTTTTAATCTTTTTAACAAACTCACGGGATATCCCTCTTGTCCAGATCCTAGCGATCAATTAACTAGATTTTGTTTTACCAGCTTTGCGGAAAATCTTCTCGCCTTCACGCATGATGCCTGTACCTTTGTATGGCTCTGGTGGGCGGAATGCTCTAACCGCATCACAAACGTTGCCCAGTGCGAATTTATCCGCGGAGCGAAACATCATTTGCTGGCCACTTTTATCAATTTCAACGGTAACATTGTCAGGCATTGCGTATTCAATCTTGTGCGTATAGCCCAAGGTCAACACCAGCTTCTGGCCAACCAACTGCCCTTTAAAGCCAAGACCTACAATGATCAATTTTTGCTCAAAGCCTGTTTCCACGCCTTTAACTTTGTTTGCAAGCAAGGCGCGATGCAGCCCCCACAGCATACGGTGACGTCGTGTGTCACGCTCGACAGTAACAAGCAGCTCTTTGTCCTGCTGTTGTACTAGAATGCCCTCTGGCAACTCGTGCTGGAAAGTTGTTTTTGACCCTGCAATAGTAAGCAAATTACCATCGATGGTAATTTTTGCTGAAGTTACAGGAATAGGTTTTCTGCCAATTTTTGACATGTTGTGTCCTTACCAAACGTGACAGACAACTTCGCCGCCCACACGCAACTTAAGCGCTTGCTTATCGGTCATTACACCGCGGCTTGTTGAAAGAATTGCAATCCCAAGACCACCGATCACAGGTTCAACTGTGTTAACGCGCCCATACTGGCGACGACCAGGCTTGCTGACGCGTGTGATTTCGTGAATCACTGCTTCGCCATCAACATACTTAAGGAACACCGTCAACGACGCTTTTTGACCATCGCGTGTAACAGCATAGTCCTTAATGTAGCCTTCGCTCTTAAGCACATCAGCTATCTGTTGTTTGAATTTAGAATTCTGCAAGGTAACAGAGCGCTTGCCTACCATAAGGCCGTTTCTGATTACCGTAAGAAAGTTACCTACTGTATCAATTGACATAGCAAATTCTCCAAGCCTTACCAGCTAGCTTTTCTTACGCCAGGAAGCAACCCCTCAAGCGCAAATTTTCTTACACACAATCTGCACATCGAAAAGAATCTCATAAATGCGCGAGGACGACCACAGAGCTTGCAGCGATTGCGAGCGCGCGTTGAGAACTTAGGCTTACGATTTGCTTTTTCAATCATCGCTTTACGTGCCATGAATCACCCTTACACTTTTACGTTTTTTTGAAACGGCATGTTGAATTTCTTCAACAACTCAAACGCATGCTGGTCATGCGGCGTCGTTGTGTGAATGGTGATATTCATGCCACGAGACTTGTCGACTTTGTCATAATCGATTTCCGGGAAAACCATCCAGTCCTTAAGGCCTAAGTTGTAGTTTCCATTCCCATCGAATTTGACCTTCACACCTTGGAAGTCACGTACCGCAGGCAATACTGCGTTGATAAGCTTATCCAAGAAGTGGTACATGCGCTGGCCACGCAAGGTAACCATAACACCGATAGGCATTCCTTGGCGTAACTTGAAGCCTGCGATAGATTTTTTTGCCAGCGTCTTGGTTGAAGATTGGCCAGCAATTTGGTCAAGAATTTCCTTGACGCCATTGACTGCTTTAGAATCCTGCACAGCATCTTTAACGCCAACGTTAAGGACGATTTTGGAAATCGCAGGAACCTGCATAATATTTTCCAACGCCAGCTCCTTATGCAGCTCGGCGTGGATTTTAGTCTTGTAAAGTTCTTCCAAACGAGATTTCATTGTATTTGTACCTACCACGTTTAGAACGTCTCTTTGCAACGATTACAAATGCGCACTTTTTTGCCTGTCTCAAGCGTCTTAGCTTGAATTCTGCAAGCTTTTTTACAAGCAGCGCAAACCGGCATAACCTTTGCAAGGGGAACTGGACGTTCTTGTTTGACAATCCCACCTTTTTGGCCTTGTCGTGTTGGTTTGACGTGGCGCGTTACAACGGAAACATCCTTGACTAGAACCGCACCGTCTTGAGGGTAAACTGCAAGCACAGTACCTTGCTTGCCCTTATCGCTACCAGATAACACAACAACCGTATCATTCTTTTTAACACGCGCTAGCATAAGCGTAATCCTTTGGCACTACAGCACTTCTGGTGCTAGAGAAATAATTTTAGATTGGCCTACTGTTTTCAATTCGCGAGCCACAGGACCAAAAATACGTGAGCCAACAGGCTGATTTTCTTTGTCTAGCAACACGGCTGCATTATCATCGAAGCGAATGTAAGTGCCATCTGGACGACGGTACTCTTTTCTCGTTCTTACAATGACAGCGTTACATACATCGCTTTTCTTGACCAGGCCGCCAGGAATGGCACGCTTTACCGCCACTTTTACGATGTCACCCAAGTAAGCATAGCGCTTACCTGTGCTGCCGTTTACGCGAATAACTTGAACTTTTTTTGCGCCCGAGTTGTCTGCAACTTCAAGCATCGTACGTTCTTGTACCATGTAGACTCCTTAGTGAGAAAGAACACGCACAAGCGTCATATGCTTGGTTTTTGACAGCGGACGACACTCAGCGATCTCAACGCGATCGCCCATCTTAGCAGCACCATTTTCGTCATGCACTTTGAATTTCTTGTGACGACGAATAACCTTGCCATAGATAGGGTGTTTAAGCGTATCAACCACTTTTACAACTACCGTTTTCTCCATTTTATCAGAGACCACCTCGCCCACAAGGACGCGTGCACCGGCTTTGTCATTTTTTACAGTATTTTTTTCTGTAACCATTGTCTGTTACCTACTTTTAAGCATGAGACTTGCTTGAAGGTGCAGCTTCCTGCTTATCCTTCAACACAGTCAACGTCTGTGCCACAGCAACGCGCAGTTTTTTATATTGAGAGGTGTCCTTGACTTGCCCGGTGAGCTTGCTGAGCTTGAGGTTAAAAAGCTCTTGCTTAAGAGCTTTCGCCTTTTGCTCAAGCGCAGACACATCTAAGTTTTTAAGTTCGTTCATCTTTTCCATAACTGCACCTGTTTTAACTTACTGGAGCTTGCTCAACGTTGCCGGTTTGTTTTTCCACAAACTTGGTTTTAATAGGCAGCTTGTAAGCTGCTTGCTCTAAGATGAGCTTTGCTTCATCACGTGTAACCCCACCACCAATTTCAATGATGACGCGTCCACGCTTTACGCGAGCAACCCAAAACTCTGGGTTACCTTTACCTTTACCCATTCGGGTTTCAGCAGGCTTTTTGCTGACTGGGATGTCAGGAAACATACGAAGAAACGCCTTGCCAACCTTCTTCAGACGACGGTTAACAGCTACACGCACTGCTTCGATCTGGCGAGCACTAATACGAGCACCCTCCACAGCCATCAACCCAAAATCGCCGAACTGAACGTTTCTTGCGCCCTTGCTCATGCCAGCAACGCGGCCTTTTTGCACTTTTCTATATTTGGTCTTTTTTGGCATCAACATGATGTTAACCCTTTGCTGAGGTTATACCAAGGGGATACTCGCCCTTGCAAATCCATACCTTAATGCCAATCAAGCCGTACGTCGTCAGTGCTTCCGCCAGCGCATAATCAACGTTCGCACGCAAGGTATGCAATGGAACAGAGCCTAAACGCAGCCACTCGATACGAGCAATTTCAGCACCGCCGATGCGCCCAGAGATACAAATCTTGATCCCTTTTGCGCCGCTCTTCATCGCCGCTTGTCCAGCCTTTTTCATCAGACGCTTGAAGCTGACACGCTTTTCAAGCTGGTCTGCGATGCTCTCAGCAACAAGACGGGCGTTGATTTCAGGGTTCTTAACTTCCTGAACGGAGATTTCCACGCTCTTTTTGAGACCGTTGCTCAGCTCTGCCTTCATCTGTTCGATGCCTTGGCCTTTTTTGCCAATGATCATACCAGGGCGAACGGCATGAATTGTAACGCGAACGCTATCAACTGCCTTGTCAATAACAATGCGAGCGATATCGGAAATATTAAGCCTGTCGCTCAGAAATTTTCTGATTCTGAAGTCTTCAAGCACTTCTTTGCCGTAATTCTTCTTGGCGAACCAATGGCCCTGCCAGTCTTCGTATATTCCTAATCTAAACCCTACCGGGTGTACTTTTTGTCCCACAGGAACCTCAAAAACGTTTCTTGGTCTATTATTGTACTTTGTCAACAACGACAGTGATGTGACTCATGCGCTTGCGCTGAGGCGCTGCACGGCCCATTGCTGCCGGTTTAAAGTATTTCACTATTGGACCCTGGTCAATCCGAACCTCTTTGACCGTCAACTTCGCCATCGAGTCGACTTCAGGATTCTTGACCTGAGCATTAGCATATGCCGATGCCAACGTTTTGAGCAGCGGCTCTGCACGCTTCACACCACACGTCTTCAACCACGCATACGCCTTGTCTACAGAGGTGCCTCTGATTACATCAGCGTAGGGGCGCAGTTTGTACGGGGAAATTCGAATGTACTTACTGATCGCTCTTGCTAACATGATAAAAACCTGGTTATTTGCCTTACATTATACTAAAAAAACACTCGTCCGTGTACCGGTAAAGTGCTTATTTAACGACTTAATTCACTAAGCACCAGCTTTTGCATCAGCTTTGCGCTGGCCACTATGTGCTCTAAACGTTCTGGTAGGCGCAAATTCACCAAGTTTATGGCCAACCATGTTTTCGGTTACAAAGACAGCCACAAATTTACGTCCATCATGCACAGCAAAGTTCAGCCCAACGAATTCAGGCGTAATCATGCTGGCTCGTTTATAGGTTTTGATTACTTCGCGCTTGCCGGAAGATTTCACCTTGTCAATTTTTTCCGCAAGTCTAGGATCAACGTAGGGACCCTTTTTTAAAGATCGTGACATAGTTCTTCCTTAGTTACTTTCTACGCTTCAAAATTGCGGTGCTCTTCTTGCGGCGTGTGCGAGTGCCCTTACAACCCTTACCCCATGGCGTCATTGGGTGAGAGCCAGACTTGGATCGGCCTTCACCACCTCCGTGTGGGTGGTCGATTGGGTTCATCGCCATACCACGAACCGTCGGTCTAACCCCACGGTGACGGGTGCGGCCCGCTTTACCAATTACTACGTTTCTGAAATCAGCATTGGACAATACGCCTACAGTTGCCCAATTTGCATCCCCTACCGTTCTCAATTCACCTGATGGCATCTTAAGAATAGCAAGGCCGTTTTCACGGTTAACCAACTGGACAGAAGAACCAGCAGTACGCGCAAATTTGCCACCCTGCCCTGGATACAGCTCAACGCTATGCACAAAGAAACCGATTGGGATCAAGCGCAATGGCAAGCAATTGCCAACTTTTGCCTCAGCCTTTTCACTAGCCAAGACGCTATCGCCAACGCGAAGGCCTTCTGGCTTAAGGATGTAAGCCTTGGCGCCGTTGATGTAGTGCACCAATGCAATCGGCACGTTACGATTTGGATCATACTCAAAAGCAGCAATCGTACCAGCTACATCTTTATGTGCACGCTTGAAATCGATAATACGATAGAGCTTTTTAGCGCCTCCACCGCGATGACGCGTCGTAATGCGCCCATAGGCGTTACGACCACCAGTACGCTTGAGAGGAGCAGTTAGGCTCTTCTCAGGTGCTTTCTTGGTCAAATCATCTTGAATCAAGAATTGTTGGAAGCGTAAGGAGTGATTACGAGGCTTTCTGCTTACAATAAACGCCATCTTAGTTGCCTCCCGCTACTTCTTGTTCTTGAGGTTGTTGCGCTGTCATGGTCTCAAACAAGCCAGGAATCTCAATTTTGTGGCCTTGTGCAAGGGTGATGATTGCCTTCTTCAGATCAGAACCCTTGTAAGGACGACGATTGAATGCCTTGTTTTTGCCATGAAGTTTAATGATGCGTACTTTTTCTACTTTGACGTTCCACAGTTTTTCTACTGCATCACGTACCATAGACTTATTCGCATCAAGGTGAACTTCGAATGTATACTGCCCAAGCTCTTTGTACAACTCGACTGTTTTGGTTGTGATGAGTGGGCGTTTAATAACGTCAAATCTAGTTAGTTCCATTGCGCCACCATCGTCTTAAGCAGTTCTACATCTTTTTTAAGGAATAGCCAGCAGTCGCTATTGCTTAGGTGGTAAGCATTGGGCTCATCGAAGAAAACGATGCTTACATTTGGCAAGTTGCGGAAAGAAGCATATGCCATTTGATCATCAAAAGGCAGAAAAAGAACAACCTTTTTAGCTTCAAGACCCATCGCCTTGAGCGCCTTGACAGCAGTTTTTGTGCTTGGCTTGTTCAGGGAAGCAAAGTCTACACATTGCAACGCCTTATTATCCAACACATTAAACAGCAAGTTGTTGAAAACAACTTTGCGCTGCTGGGCATTCATTGCAAGCGTACGCGTGCGCGGCTGAGGCCCAAAAATGACGCCGCCTTTACGCCAGAGAGGAGAGCGAATCGAGCTCACACGAGCACGACCTGTACCTTTTTGACGCCATGGCTTCTTATTGGAGAAAGCCAATTGACCACGGGTTTTGCAAGCAACAGTCCCTTGTCTCCAGTTCTGAAAAAGAGCTCTGATTGCTCGCGCAAAAGTAATAGGGCTTTGCTCTTTTTGAGTCACTTGCAGATCAAGGTTTAACGTTTCTGCTTGGCCTTGGTTGTTATAAAGTGAAATAGAAACCATACGTTAAGCCCCCTGCTTCTTGATAGTGACAAAAGAGTCTTTTTTGCCAGGGATAGCGCCCTTAATGAAAAGATGACCGGTCTCTTTATCGATTCTGATCACCTTCAAACCACGCACCGTGAGCTGTTGATCGCCGGCATGGCCAGGAAAGCGCTTACCTTTAATAATCTCGCCTTGTCTTCTCAAGTGTCCGCTTGAGCCGGGACGACGGTGAAACTTAGATCCGTGAGTCTTTGGACCACCACCAAAACCCCAGCGCTTAACAACACCCTGAAACCCGAGACCTTTGCTTGTCCCTGTAACAGCGATGAAGTCACCAGCATTGAGTGCAATATGTTCAGCGGTAACAGCTTGCCCTACGGCAAACTCGCCTGACGTGCTTGCAGCGACTTCCTTCAAACGAAGGAAATAATCGCTTTTTGCCTTTAACCAAAGAGGAGAAAATGCTTCAGCCTTGAATCTGTTGCGCACAAGGCCCAACTGCAAAGCATTGTAGCCTTCTTTCTCTGTGGATTTAATTTGAGTTACAAAAAGGTTGTTGATATCAACAACGGTAACGGGAACAACGTTTCCATTTTCATCAAAGAGTTGGGTCATCCCAACCTTTGTTCCAATGACACTGTTCAACATAGCAGCCTCGCTTGAGGTGCCACCTACTTAATTTCAACATCAACGCCGGCTGAAATATTCAATTTCATCAGCGCATCCATCGTCTGTTCTGCAGGAGACACAATATCTAAAATTCGTTTGTGAGTAATAATTTCAAACTGCTCGCGTGATTTTTTATCGATGTGAGGAGATCTCAACACCGTAAAGACACGCTTTCTGTTGGGAAGTGGAACAGGTCCCACCACGTGGGATCCTGTTCTTTTAACGGTCATAACGATTTGTCTGACGGCACTGTCGAGGAGACGGTGATCGTAAGACTTTAACGTCAGGCGTATTTTTTGCTTTTTCATAGCGCAACTCTTAAACCGCGATTATTCAATAATTTGGGTAATAACGCCTGCGCCGATGGTACGACCACCTTCACGGACTGCAAACTTCAGTTCTTTGTCCATAGCGATCTTGCTTACCAAGTCAACAACCACTTCAACGTCGTCGCCAGGCATAACCATTTCACGACCCGCAGGCAGTGTAACAGTGCCCGTAACGTCAGTTGTTCTGAAGTAGAATTGAGGACGGTAACCAGTGAAGAATGGGCTGTGACGACCACCTTCTTCTTTTTTAAGAACAAGGATTTGAGCCTTGAACTTCTTGTGAGGGGTCAAGGAGCCAACTTTAGCTACCACTTGGCCACGCTCTACATCTTCTTTCTTGGTACCACGCAGCAGAAGGCCTACGTTGTCGCCAGCCATGCCCTCTTTCATTTCCTTGTTGAACATCTCAACGCCGGTAATGGTGGTGCGCGCGGTGTCTCTAAAGCCGATGATTTCAGCTTCTTCGCCTACCTTGATTTGTCCACGCTCAATACGGCCTGTTACTACAGTACCACGACCAGAAATTGAGAACACGTCTTCAATAGGCATCAAGAAAGGCTTGTCGATGTCACGTTGTGGGGTTGGAATGAATGAATCCACAGATTCCATCAACTTGAGAATTGCAGGAACGCCGATTTCGCTCTTGTCGCCGTTAAGGGCTTTAAGAGCTGAGCCACGAACGATCGGAGTTGTTGCCCCAGGAAAGCCATTCTTGGTCAAAAGCTCACGAACTTCTTCTTCAACCAGCTCAACCATGCTGACATCGTCAACCATGTCGACTTTGTTCAAAAATACAACGATCGCAGGAACACCAACTTGACGAGCAAGCAAAATGTGCTCTTTGGTTTGAGGCATTGGTCCATCTGGTGCGGATACTACAAGGATAGCACCGTCCATTTGAGCTGCGCCCGTAATCATGTTTTTAACGTAGTCAGCGTGACCAGGGCAATCCACGTGTGCGTAGTGCCTGTTTGCAGTTTCGTATTCAACGTGAGTTGCGTTAATGGTAATACCACGTGCTTTTTCTTCTGGGGCTTTATCGATCTGATCGTAAGCCTTGAACTCAGCCATGCCTTGTTCTGCAAGCACTTTGGTAATCGCCGCTGTCAACGTGGTTTTGCCATGGTCAACGTGACCAATGGTACCAACGTTAATATGGGGCTTTTTACGCTCAAATACACCTTTTGCCATCGTAAATCCTTCTAACTAAGTGTATTGTTTGTGTTATCTATTTTTTTACAACAACCGCGTCTTGAACGTTCTTTGGAACCTCGCGGTACGTCTCAAATTGCATGGAGTAGCTTGCGCGACCCTTTGTCAGCGAACGAAGCTGCGTGGAATAACCAAACATTTCGCCGAGCGGAACTTCCGCTACAATCGCTTGAACACCCTTGCGCGCTTCCATTCCCATAATTCTGCCACGGCGTGAGTTCAGGTCACCCATCACATCACCCATGTTTTCTTCTGGTGTAAGAACTTCAACTTTCATGATTGGTTCTAGAAGAACTGGTGATGCCTTAGCCATACCATCTTTGAACGCCATGGAAGCTGCAATTTTGAACGCAAGCTCAGAGGAGTCAACATCGTGATAGGAACCGTCATACACGGTCACTTTCACGTCGACAACCGGATACCCGGCAAGGACACCTGTTGTAAGCGCTTCTTGAACACCTTTTTCAATGCCTGGGATAAACTCACGAGGAATCGTGCCACCGGTAATGGCATTCTCAAACTCGAAGCCCTTAGCACGCTCAAGCGGCTCAAGACGCAACCAACAATGTCCGTACTGACCGTGACCGCCAGACTGACGGATGAACTTACCTTCAACCTCAACAGAGCGTTGAACAGTCTCTTTATAAGCCACCTGTGCCTTACCAACATTCGACTCAATCTTGTATTCACGCAGCAAACGATCCACAATGATTTCCAGGTGCAACTCACCCATGCCTGAAATAATCGTTTGGCTGGTTTCTGGATTGTAGGAGAATCTGAAAGAGGGGTCTTCTTGCATCAATTTGCGCAAGGCAATAACCATCTTTTCGTAATCACCCTTGCCCTTAGGCTCAATCGCAATGTGAATAACTGGATCTGGCGCAGTAATTGTTTCCAGCAAGATTGGCATATCTTCATGCGCCAATGTGTCGCCAGTAACAACATCTTTAATACCGACCACTGCGGCAATATCGCCAGCAGATACGGATGTAATTTCTTCACGACGATTTGCATGCATCTGCAGAAGACGGCTAACGCGCTCTTTTTTACCACGGGTTACGTTGTAAATATATGAACCTGCATCCAAACGACCTGAGTAGACGCGCACGAAAGTCAGAGAACCAACGAACGGGTCAACCATAATCTTGAACGCAAGCGCACAAAATGGACCTTCTGGGTCTGCAGAACGAATTTCTTCAACTTTAGAATCCGGATGAATTCCTTCAACTGGCGGAATATCCAACGGCGATGGCAGATAATCTATAACGCCATCCAGCAGAAGCTGTACGCCCTTGTTCTTAAAAGCGGAGCCGCCGAACACTGGCGTCACACGTTGAGCAATTACACCCTTACGTAGAGCAGCCTTAATTTCTTCCGGCGCGATTTCTTTGCCCTCTAGGTATTTTTCAGCAAGAACATCGTCGAAGTCAGAAGCCTTCTCCACAATGTGCATGTATTGCTTATCGCACTTTTCTTTCAACTCTGCTGGCACCTCTTTCCAAACCACGTTGCCGCCCATTTCACCTTCAAAGGTGGCCATACGCTTGCTCAGGACGTCGACAATAGCATGGAAGTTTTCTGATTCGCCAACAGGAATTTGCATTGCCACAGCATTACCGTGAAGCTTGTTGTTGATATCATCAACAACAGCAAAATAATCGGCACCAATCCGGTCCAATTTGTTCACGAACGCAACACGCGGAACGCGGTGCTTATCAGCTTGGCGCCACACGGTTTCGGATTGAGGCTCTACGCCTTCAACGCCGGCAAATACGGCGACAGCACCGTCAAGCACGCGCATGGAGCGCTCCACCTCGATAGTGAAATCTACGTGGCCTGGCGTATCGATAATATTAACCTGGTGATTTGCCCAACGACAAGTGGTAGCAGCAGCGGTAATAGTAATGCCCCGCTCACGCTCTTGCTCCATCCAGTCCATCGTTGCTTCACCTTCGTGCACCTCACCGATTTTGTGAGACACGCCGGTGTAGAAAAGAATGCGCTCAGTCAATGTGGTTTTCCCAGCATCGATGTGAGCAGCAATTCCTATATTTCTATATTTCTGCAGTTTACTCATGACAGCTGACCCTAACCGTTACCAAGCATAGTGAGAGAAGGCACGGTTTGCTTCAGCCATGCGATGCACATCGTTTCTTTTCTTGACGGCATTGCCATGACCATCAGCAGCTTCCAAAAGCTCCGCTGCAAGACGTTTTCCCATAGTTTTGTCAGCGCGTGAAGCAGCAGCTTCGATTAACCAACGCAACGACAAAGACATTTGACGCCCCGTACGCACCTCGGTAGGAATTTGGTATACGCCCCCACCCACACGACGTGAACGCACTTCGACGTAAGGCTTAATGTTTTCCATAGCCTTTTCAAAAAGACCAAAAGCCTTACGATCATCGCCGTTGCATTTTGCAACAAGCATATCGAAGGCCTCATATACGATATGACGAGCAACGCTCTTCTTGCCGCGCTCCATCACAACGTTAATAAATTTCTGTACTAGCAATGAGCCAAAACGGTCATCAACGCCAATATCTCTTCTGAGCAGAACCTTTTTACGACGAGGCATTACTTATCACCTTTCTTACGCTTCGCGCCATACAGGGAACGGGATTGCATACGGCCAGTAACACCAGCACAGTCCAACGTGCCACGCACAATGTGATAACGAACACCGGGAAGGTCTTTTACACGACCACCACGCACAAGCACTACTGAGTGCTCCTGCAGGTTGTGTCCTTCACCAGGAATGTACGCAGTCACTTCCTTGCCCGTGGTAAGCTTTACCCGAGCAATTTTACGAAGTGCTGAGTTTGGTTTTTTTGGTGTCATCGTTGTCACACGCGTACAAACACCGCGGCGTTGCGGACACTCTACTAAAGCAGGAGACTTCGTCCTGTTTTTGCGTTTTGTACGACCTAGACGTACAAGCTGATTTATGGTTGGCATAGCGTATAATCCCATTATGAAACAGTGAATATGCCGATGTTAACTTAAACTTTTTGTTCACTCACGTGAGCTAGAGCGAATTATTCCACCACCACCGCATGGGCAGCAAGGAAAGATCAGCAATTGCGCTTCCGAAGTACCAGAATTTGCGCGAACAACAGCAACAATTGTATCTTTTTTGACGATTTTTTCAAGTACAAAATATTCAAAAGATTTTGGCCGGTTTAAACGGTTACTTTTACGCTTCAAGCTCTGACAAAAGGCCTGTAAATTTCTTTTTGAAACTAAATACCGTGCGTGTTTGCGCAGAAGATAGCAAGCAAAGCCAAAATATGTAATACTTCAAACCTACGATTTCATCACTCAAGAAAAGGGTTTTTTAATGTTTTTGCATGAGTTTTATGCGATAATCAGTACTAAGCTTTTCCCCCTCCTTTCCGCCTTGATTGGTTTTGGCGGCATCATCGCCATACATGAGAGCGGCCATTTCCTCTTCTGCAAGCTCTTTGGGATTTTAACCCCTACCTTTTCCATTGGTTTTGGACCGGAACTTTTTAGGAAACAAATTGGTTCAACTAATTTCCGGCTGGCACTGATTCCTCTTGGGGGATACGTAGAAATGGCCGGTAGCGCTGAAATTGGTCAAGGGAAGCAAGAATACGCGCAAGCCACGGGCGATATATCATACGATAGCAAGCCTTACTGGCAGAAATTCCTGGTTTCCATGGGCGGCATCCTCTTCAACATGATTTTTGCCTACCTGGTTTTTTGCGGACTTTTCTTTTGGGGGACCTCAGACAAGCAAGCAATTATCATAGCAGACGTGCTAAAAGATTCTCCCGCTCAGCTTGCGGGCATAAAACCAGGAGATGCCATTCTTGCCATCAACAAAATTCCGCTGTTAGACCATGAGGACAACTTGGTAGAAAATGCTCAAGATATCCTCCTGAACGCTATTCGTGCCCATCCAAACCAAAAGATCCTCCTTACCATCATTCCTGCCGATCAAAGTGATGAACAAGACATCGTCGTTCCTCTGGGTTCACGTCAGGAAGAGGGTCAAACCATCGGCTCGTTTGGCGCCAAACTGCGGGCCCCTCTCCCCAAATTACCTTTCTTCAAAGCAATCGCCGCCGGCGTCAGCTACACGAATCAAAATATCAGGCTCAACATTGAGGGCATCAAACGCATTTTCACTCAAGGCAGCCTGCAGGGGGTTGGTGGCCCTCTGGTAATTGCGTCTACAACGTTCTCCTCAGCCCAAAACGGGCTTGTTCCGCTGCTTATCTTCTTAGCGCTCATGAGCATCAACTTAGCCCTGTTGAACGTCCTACCAATCGGCGCACTAGACGGGGGTCAGTTACTATTTGTAACAATTGAGGCACTTATCCGACGCCGGCTGTCTCAAACGCTTAAAAACATCATTAATCTAGCCTCGATCTTTGCTTTTATTGGGCTAACGCTCTTCCTATCGTACCGCGATTTCCTCCATTTTTTTGGAGAGCGGCTAGCACCTCTGTATGAGCGACTATTAAACCTGTTTTAATAGAAAAGCCCCTGTAAACAGGGGCTTTTTTTATGCTTCAACCGGCAACCACTGGGTCGGATTCTCTTTGAAGTGCTTGATCAGAAGGCGATTGAAATCGTGGCTAGTACGATCAGCCCTTACCCTGGCCTGCAAGCCAACCCCCAGCAGGGACATGTCGCCAATCAAGTCCAAGACCTTATGACGAACACATTCGCCCGCCAAGCGCATTTCGTTCATGAGGTAATCTCCTATAACGACGGAATTGCCCAACGACGTACCTCGGGCTAATTTGTGTTGCCTGAGAAGGGGAAGCTGCTCCAAAAAACCAAACGTCCGCGCCGGAGCAACATCGTGCTCAAAAATTTCTGGGGTCACCCTGGTGTGCAAGCGGTCCACGCCCGCCAAGGGATGTTTAAAACCCGCGGCATAGGCAATGGTCAGCCCATCTGTTGCAGGCTCCAGCACCAAGCTGCGCCCTTTTTCGTCATGCAGCTGTATGATTTGGGCAGGAGTAACAAATCGGGCAAAGCCACCCTGGCGGACAACCCCTCCCTCTTTAAGGGCCTGGCAGAAAAGCAAAGAGCTTCCATCCAAAATGGGTATCTCTGGCCCCTCTACAAGAATTTCAAGGTTAGTAACTCCAGCCACCCATACGGCAGCCATGAGATGCTCCACCGTGCTAACCGCCCATCCCTCGCCTCTAAGAACGGTTGCGTGCATTGCCGGCTCAGGAACGACGTCGCCAACACGAATGCGCTGCTTCGGGCTGGCAGCATTAATAAACACAATACCACTCCCCTCACGAGCAGGCACCAGGGTCACTCGACAGGCAACACCCGCATGAACGCCAATCCCGTCCAGAGCGACAGCATTTTGTAATGTTTTTTGCTCCATGCTTTCTCCAACAAAAAAGGCGCAGAACCTTGCGGTAATCTGCGCCTTTAGCATTTTTAAACAGGTATCGAACCTACTTAACGCCGAAGCCTTCGATTTGGCCCTTATGCGGGTGCACATCGCCTGTGTAAAGCTTCAACTTTTTAAGCACTTGGCGGCTCAGTTTATTTTTCGGCAACATCCCTTTAACCGCGTGCCAGATGAGGTATTCTGGCTTTTTGGCAAGCATGTCACGCGCAGCTGTCAGCTTCAAACCGCTACGATAGCCTGAGTAGGACTCGTACATTTTTTGCTTAAGCTTGTCACCAGTCAAACGCACCTTGTCACAGTTGGTGATAACTACGTAATCGCCAGCATCGGTGTGAGAGGTGAAGGAAGCTTTATCTTTGCCACGCAAAATATCAGCAACCTCTGAACTCAGACGACCAAGTACCTTGCCAGAAGCGTCAATGACGCGCCAGCGTGGTTGGCGGTCTTCTTTTCTAAGGAAAAAAACTTTGTTCATATCCATGAGTCATTCCAACTGTTTGAATCGAAAAGGAAAATAATTTTGTACGATTGTATGCTAATTTCGCCTTTTGGTCAAATCGAAACCGCACTTCCCCAGCTGATGAGCCGTTTCAGCCGCAACGGAAAATACAGATTGAAACTGCCCCTAGGCCCCTTGCTGCATCCATGCTTCAATTTCATCAATTTCCTTAGGCAACTCGTAGCTCAAACACGCTGCTCCATCATCGGCCATCACGTAATCATCCTCAATGCGCACGCCTATCCCCTCCTCTGGAATGTAGATGCCAGGCTCAATAGTAAAAACATCACCAGCCTTGAGGGGAACATTATAGTCGCCTACGTCGTGTACCTCTAGCCCCAGATAGTGGCCTATGCCGTGGCAAAAATATTTTCCATACCCGCCACGTTCGTCCAAGTATTTGATCGCCAAGAGGCGCAAAGACTTTTCTGGCGCCTTGTCATTGCGCAAATACATGCCTGGAACTGCGATGGACTCGATATATTGTTGCGTGTCGAGCACCAGCTGGTAAATTTCACGCTGGCGAGGGCTAAACGTGCCTCCTACCGGGTAAGTTCTGGTCAAATCAGCCGCATAATACCCATACTCAGCACCAATATCGACTACGATTAAATCATCCTCTTTCAATTGCTGGTCATGCTGCGTGTAGTGCAACACGGTCGTATTTTTACCTGTAGCTACAATCGAGGGGAATGAAGGAGATGCTCCCGCAACTCCAGTGAAAACGCATTCCAGCGCCGCTTTGACCTCATATTCATATTTGCCTGGCTTGATCATATCCGCAGCAGCACGATGAGCCAGATTAGTGATTTGCACGGCCTTATAGATCAAATCAATTTCATACTCATCCTTAGCACGACGCAACTCGTGCAACACAGGCGAAACATCGATATTAGCCCCAAGCGCTGGCAGCCATTGCTGCAAGTTTTTATAAAGCATAACTTGCATGAAACAGGTTTCGTCCAACTCATCATGCAAGGTAAATATTTTTACCGCAGGGTTAATGTATTTATCCAAATCATGCAACAAGGCTTCATACTTATCCATAGTAAACTGTGGCCGAAACGAGTAGCCAGCGCTTTCTTTACCCAAGAAGCGCACATCCGTAAACTCTAACCGCCCCGCATCTTGAGGCCCTGCAACAGAAACATTCAACCACTGCGAACGCGCCGTACTGAAGCGTGGAATATAAAGTATTTCTTGCCCATCCAAGAAGAGGCACAAAACCGCTGCCGGCTCACACACCCCTGTTAGATAATAAAAAGAACTTTCTTGTCGAAAGGGATGACGTCCTACCTCGAATCCAGCAGCAATAAAAATTATACCGCGGGAGACGCCATATTGTTCCTTGATGCGCTCGATAAGCCGTTGACGTCTGTTTTTAAACAAGCCGAAACGTGTCGGTGGCTGGAAAAACATGTGTACCCTTTCAAACCATTTTTCTAGGCGACTGCAGGTCGCGCAAATTGCGGAACTCGTTTAAATTTTTTCGCAAAAGAGCCGAGCGAATCAAGCCTCAACGAGAATACCATAGCGCGCTCATTTCTACCAATACCACATTCCTTAAATTTCTTCTCTTCAAACCCTATGAAAAAACCCCAACAGTGCCCATCAACCTCAAGCCGCACCCGATGAATTAAGGGCTTGATGCCATCTAAAAAAAACAACGCGGAACGCTGCGGCGCATAGCACTGGGCTTCATAAAACAAGGTCGCATGCTTGCTAAGCGGCACTCCACAATGGAAATGCAGAAAATGAGGAATAGAAGATAAGTAAGCACGCTGACTTAGCATGCGCGGCTTCTGAAAAAGATATTGTAATCCTAATTGCAGCTTCCTAAGGAAAATGTTGAACCCTAGCTCCGATTGCAAGAGTTGAAAATCTGGCCAATCATACTCTTGCATCATGCTGGCAGCAAAAGCACCCTTGCTCAAAGAAAGTTCATACTGCAAAGGCATCAAATGAGCCTGCTTGAGAGATTGATATAACGGGAACCGATTGCTGCTTTTTTCAAAATCATATGCCTGACAAGCAAGCACATCAAGACTCCAGTCGCTTCGACTAAGGCTTCCATGGACGCTGCCCTGCACCTTGTTTGTTGGATAAAGACGATCCCATCGATCAACATGGTACCAATTACCCTGGTAAAAGCGCGGCACATAGGTCCAAGCAAGTTTTGGCTGCAAGGTGAGCGTAGCTCCAGTTTGGGGTAGACGGCGGTAAGCAAGCGGAAAAGCAAAAGCAGCCCCTCCTGCAAGGTAAGCACGATATCCCCCGCGAGAAAACAATGAGCCAGCAAGAACTTCACCGCGCGGCAATCCCGCAGTTTGCTGCGTGCCAACCATCTGGACGCACGGCTTCAGGAAGGGCGTAAGCACGCCGCAAGCAGAATGAAAATCGGCCTTGAGGTGAGGGGCATAGGTTGCTCTGACATAATCAACTTTTTGATGAGGGTTTTGATCGTGCCGTTGCACCAGCGTATCATCTACAAATAGACGCTCTATCTCCTGCTGACGGTAAGAAACATAGTCACAAAATGCATCATGCCGTACCTGCAAACGTTTACCAAGCGTATTAAAGATCGTGTTTGCCTCTAGATGAGGTAGATACCAGACATGTGCTCGATCCTCCCGATCCTTGCTCAAAGCAGGCATGGTTGCAGCAGGAGAAAGAACAACCGAGTTCAGGAGATAATCGCGCTCTGCTCCCTGAATCGGCACAAAAGTGTTGCGAAAAACACGTGTACCCGCAGCCACAATAGAAATTTGTTGCCGCATGTTTCGCAAACGAGCTTCAAGCGTGTTGAAAAAGGAATCATCGAGCTCATCAGTGGTGGTAAAAAAGTGGTAAGCCATCCGCAAGTCGGTACCAAAGTCTGCTCGCATCAGTAAAGCAGCATCATAGGCCTTGGTCAGCTTAGAAACTTGGTGAAAGCTTTTCCCCCTCACCCAGTAGCCCTTGCTCGTACCTTTGCGTATAACCTTGCCCCGCTGTACATACCGATCACGCACAACCGCGTAATGCGCATGCGCCTGAGTAAAACTCTGCTCGGACCGGTACCACCTCAACTCATCTGACAAAATAATTCCTTTACTATAGCGCCAGTCAATACCCAACGTGGTATCAGCTCGGTCTGTCAGGGTTTTGTAATATTCTTGCTTCACTCCCATGCCGTATTGGTAGTCAATTAAAAAGCGGGGCAATAAAAAGCCCGATTTGGCATGCTTCTTTTGTCCACCCCCACCAAACTGTACTGGAATAATGAACTGAGGCACCCCAAAAACAGAAATAGTCCCCACATTAAAACGCACGTGATGAGCACGAATGAAATACCCTCCCCTGCAAACTGCTTTTTCTGCAACAATGCTCCACTCTGGATAGCGCCGGTCGCAGGCAGTGTATTCTATCTCTTCAAGCTGCCAGTCTAGATCATTAAGTTTGCGCGCGCGCTTTGCTTTAACAAAACCATCACGCAGGTGAAGGCGAATGCCCTGAGCTTCGCCCGTTTTGGTATCGAGGCGAATGCGAAAATTGTCCGCAAAAATAAGCAGGTTATTATCTTCTATGACGACCGGCGCAGCAGTTGTACTACGCGCAAACAGCTCCTGGCCATTCTCAGAAGCTACGATTTGATCAGCCCACATGTGCAAGTGGGGGCCCACCTGAGCATCAACTTGGCCAACAAACGAAGCACGTTTTTCGGATTGGCTAAATGTTTGCTGCAAGCTGCTGACAACAAGCTTCTGCGCGCCTTTATTCGCCGAGCGTGGCAAAACACTTGCTGGAAGCACGAACGCTAACCACAAGAAATATATGCAGCGCACCGGCATCAAATCAAAAGGGCCGCCTACCCTGTAACGCTTTACCAATAGTCACACGATCCATAAATTCAAGGGATGCGCCCATAGGGACGCCACTTGCAAGACGAGAACACACGACGGTTTTGTCTTTTAGCTTGGACCAGATATAACTAGCAGTCGCCTCCCCCTCCGGCGTTGGATTAGTGGCGAAAATAAGCTCTTTTACCTCGTCATCCAAACGCCTTAGCAACTCGGGAATGCGCAACTGATCAGGGCCTACCCCTTCCAACGGGCATAACGCCCCGCCAAGAACATGGTATACACCCTTATACTCCCCGGCATTTTCTATCGCAAGGAGTTCATGCCATGTTTCCACAACACAAATCATGCTACGATCGCGCTTTGCTGACCGACAAATCGTACACAGGTCTTCCTGCTCTGTCCAGTTGCAGCAAGCAGTACACAGCCGAATGGCATGACGCGCTTCCAAAATAATGGCGCAAAGCTGCTCAACCGCCTTTTGATCACTTGTTAGCAGATGACTAGCCACTTTGTAGACGTTTTTTGACGCCAAGTACGGCAACCGCTGCAATTGGCGCACCAGTTTTTGCAAACTGGGCAGCTGAGCAAGCATTAACTCTCCTTACTTGAAAAAGGCCTTCCGCAAGTAATCTTCCCCAACGCTAATCAGGTTGCCAACCAACCAATAGAGGACTAAACCTGCTGAGAAGGTGGCAAAAACTGCTGAAACGAGGATCGAGAAGAAAATCATGATAACACGTTGCTTTTCATCTTGCATTGGGTTCTGCCGATTGAGCAAAAGCATCGACAGACAGAGCAAAAGAGGCAACAAGTAGTAAGGATCGCGAGCAGAAAGATCAAAAATCCATCCACCAAAAGGCGCCTGGTATAAATCAACATAGTTATTGAGCACCCGGAAAAGAGCAAACAGAATAGGCATCTGGATCAGCTGCGGAAAACAGCCTGCTAGCTGCATTTGTGGGGTCAGATTATGCTCTTGATAGAAACGCATTAGCTCTTGGTGCTGAGTCGCCTTGTCATGGCGATACTTCATCTGAATACGATTAATCGTTGGTTGATAGCGAGCAAAAATATCTGCCTGCTTCTTAGCGTAGATGGTGAGGGGGGTGAATGGCAACCTCAGCGCTATGGTCATCACGATAATCGCTAAGCCGAAATTTCCTAATAATTCGTAAAAGTACGCCAGTAACTTCAACAAGAACTTACAGATTGGATTCAAGAAGCCAAATGACAGCAATTGCGGCAACCGTTCATCGACCGCATGCAAGGAGTCTTGCGTTTTGGGACCAAGGTAGAAAGAAAGGTGCCAAACGGCTTTTTTCGTAATACGCGGCCCTTCCAGAATGCTCGTTACCGCTTGCGCGCTATCCACACGAATGTAACCACGTTGCACAAAGCTCTGTTGATCCGCTACCACCGCGTGTGCAAAATAGCGATCTTGCGCCCCAAAAAGCGGCTTGCCTCCTACCCAAAACCAGGCCGATGAACGCACCCCTGCTGGCTCGTAGGTATCAAGAGACTCTTTTTGCTCATCCCAGGAGCAGACCGAAATAGTATCATCAGCTATTTCTTGCACGTACGGCGCAGGGAAAAGAATACGCGGGGTAACCCCTTTATCGCTGTGTTTTGGCTCTACTTCAAGCACCATATCGCATTGATAAGAGGCATCACGTAAGATAAATGTCTTGCGCACGATGGCGTGGTCGTTTTCGCCCTTGAAAACAACCTGTGTGCCCTCAGCGAGCTTATTTTTTGCCACGAACTGGTAAGCCAACGGGGCTGCTTGCTCAAACCCAACCAAAAACGCCCCATGGCCTCCCTTCTCCGGAGTTAGTGCTAAGGTGGTTAGAGGCTTTTTCCCCTTACCCAAGTGTTCTTTGAAGGCCAGGGACGTCAGGGTTCCGCCGGCTTGGGAGAATACAGCCTGCACAAGTGGGGTTTCTACGGTAATTTCGCGCACATCAGCGGCTGGCTGATCACTGAAAGCAACGGTCGTCACCAGCGGCTTGTAGACAACCTCAGTTGTTGGCACCTGGACCGGCTGCCCTGGGGTCAAATCACGTTGCGCTGCAACATCTACAACTCCCCCCTGGGAAACTTCAACCGCATTCCTGCGCATCATATGGTTAAACAACCATACGGTGCCCAGTGACATGAGGACAGCAATTAAAAACTTCTTATCCATTCAAAAATTCCCTCTGTCATTATTTGTCGCCGAACAGGCGTTTTTCTCGAAAGACTGCACATTTTAACAGAGATGCGACTAAGTTTCTAGACGTCAATCTTGGGCGTTCTTTATTTACAAAAAAGGGCCTGCTGTGTAGGATGATGCTTCGTTATCTTCTAATGCCGCAAAACGCATGGGTGCTTGGTATGTTTGTGTTTGCCCTTCCTTTTATCCTGTTATTCGCTGGATGCGCTAAGGATAAAACCAAAGAACAACTCAAAGCCGACGAGTTATCGCAAAAAGCTCTAGCTCACGTCAAAAAACATAAGCAAAGCAGCGCTATTCCCTACATCGAAGAACTTGTCACCCGTTTCCCTGACCACCAAAACATAAGTAAGTATCGCATGCTGCTAGCCGAACTGCACTTCAAAGAAGGCAATTACGCGCTGGCAAAAGAATTGTATGAGAATTTTTGCCAGTTCTACCCAGGAGACAAGCAAGCGGAGTATGCCAAGCATAAAGCAATCCTCTCCTCGTTCTACCAAGCCCTGCCCAGCGATTGTGACCAAACCTATACCGAAGAAACGGTGAAACAGTGCAATGAATATTTGGCAAACCCAGCGCTAACCAAGTACCGCAAGGACGTCCAAGATATTCTGACCAGCAGCCAAGAGCGTCTCACGGAAAAAGAAATATACGTTTTCAACTTCTACCTGGGCCGCAAGCAATTTGACGCAGCCCGCAGCAGATTGAAACATATCCGCGAAAAATTCGCAGCCAACAAAGCGCTGGAACCGCGCTTGCTGTATTTGGAATACAAGCTGGCAGCCAAGGAAAAGAAGCGAAATGAAGCCCTTGTGTGCATGAATAAGCTAGAAAAGGATTACCCTTCATCCGCTTTCACCACGATGGCGCACTCTTTGCACAATAAACAAACGTTCGTTTTCTGACCTGCTCCCTTAAACAACAGTGCCAGGCCCCCATGAGCAATACCACTAGATCAAATAAATCCTTGGCCACAGATTCCGCTGAAAATTCCCAAGACCACGCCCAGGAGTTAGGTAAAAAAGGCGAAGAATTAGTCGCTGCCTATTTGCGCAAGGAGGGCTTTATCATTTTGGCAACCAATTACGCCACTCGACGCGGCGAGGTCGATATCATTGCTCAGCGCGGGGAGGTACTGGCTTTCGTTGAAGTAAAAACCCGCAAAAAGACCTACTTTCCTATCAATCAGGTAGTGACAGCCACCAAACAACAGCGAATCGCTCTTGCCGCCCTCGATTACGCCCAGCGCAAGGGCATTCAGAACAAAGTGCTGCGGTTTGATGTAGCAACGGTGGAATACACCCAAACCACGCAATCGCTCAACTACATTCCGAACGCATTTCAACATCGCCGCTCATGTTAACAATCAAACAAGCGCTGGATGATGGTGTAGCTTATCGTGCACAAGCATGCGCTGCGCCACGGTTTTGAAAAGCGGCAGCGCCACATCACTTGCCCACAACGAAGCTTTTTCAGGCTCTTTAACAAAAGTCAGAATAACCCGACGATACCCGTCTTTTTCCACTATCCCGCCAAAACTGTAGTGGTGGAGCTGATTTGAATATTTTCCATTCACAATGCAGCGGGCTGTTCCTGTTTTTCCCATGACGCGCACACCGGGGATTTGGTGCCGCTCAGCAACCTTTTCCATAATACATTTCATATGTTCAATAGTGTCATCTCGGTACAGCTTTTGTCCTTTGGCGGCGCCCTCTGCGGATACCATAGTGGGATGCACATCGTAGCCACCATTGGCCACAATACAAAAAGCCCGCGCAAGCTGCATAAGGGTTGCCATAATTTCATAGCCAAAAGACATCACAATCAGAGAAGGCTTGCTCCATCGCTCCGGAGGATTAACAAAGCCCGAGCGCTCACCAGGAAATTGCACACCCGTTTTAGTACCAAAACCCAGTCGACGCAGATGCTCGTAGTATTTTGGGCCTAGCCGTTTAGCGATTTTGGCAATGCCGACATTGCTTGAATAACGAACCACTTCGTTGAAAGGCAATATGTTGTTGTGCTCTTCCAAACGGCGAAGCAGGCTAATGGTAGGGTTTTCTATTTTGACCCCGTCGATGTAGCCAAAACGGCCCTCACAGTCGATAGGCTCATCAAAGCTAACCACACGCTCCTCAAGGGCTGCCATCGCGCAGAACGCTTTGAGCACGGAGCCAAATTCATAGCATTCACTCACGGAACGATTTTTCATCGCCTCAAACGCTGTAACGCCCTTCTGGTTAGGATCAAAGGCTGGATAGTTTGCCATAGCAAGAACAGCTCCCGTCTCTGGATCCAACACCACTGCTGCGCCTGATTTTGCCTTTAATTCAACCACTTTTTTTTGCAGCTCGTATGCCACCATCTCTTGCAAATAACGGTCAACGGTCAATGCTAGCTTTTTGCCCGGGCGCCCCATATGCGTAACAAGGCGGTCAAAATAAAACGCCCCTGACCTGGCATCACGCTCAAGCTTAACCGCCTTAGAAACTCCGCCCAGCTGCTTGGTAAAGCTCAACTCCAAACCAGCAATCCCCGTGTTATCAATGTCAGTTAAGCCCAAAAGCTGTGCTCCCCCCTGATAGGGATAATAACGCGCAAATTCATCAACCAAATGAATCTGGGGATCATTGAGCTTTTGTAAGAATTGGAGCTCCTTGTCACTCATGCGACGGGAAAGCCACAAGAAATGCTTGTCCGGATTTTTCCGATAACGTGCATAGACCTCAGGATAGCGTTTTTTGAGCATTTTGAGCGTCTTAGAAGATTCGCTCAGGGCGCTAGGAACTATAAACGCAGAAGTGACATGCCGATTAAACGCCATGGGATATTTTTTAGAAGCATCCACAATTACACCCCGAGGCGGCGTCATCTTTACCTGGAGCTCATATTGCTGCTCAGCCAAGAGCTTAAAGAAGTTCTTTTGCTTAATCTGCAAGAGAAAAAGCCTAACAGCTATTACGACAAATAGCGTGGCAAAAAAAATAAAAACTATGGCTATGCGGACTTTATAATCGCGAACTGTCACGGCTTTCCTTTGGAGGTAGCAACTGAATCCCAAACGAGGCCAGCGCTTGGTCGGTAGAACCTGTACCTACGAAGGACATCGCCGCGTGGTAAGTAGTTGCTACGACCGCATCAGGCACAAGCGCTACCATGCCCTGAGCCTCACATTCCGCCATAAGTTTCATAGGCTGTTGTTGCTCATAGAGGGCAACCAGCAGCTCATTGCGTGTTTTCTCCAAAGCGGCATACTGACGCCCCAGGCGTTGATACTCGTACATAGTCTTGATATATAGGTTGTGTTGATAGATCTTTGAAAAAACTACCACCAAGCAAAGCACGGCCCAGGCGTGCACATGAGAGAAGCGTTTATGTAACATAGCAATCCCACACACAAAAAGGCCCATCTTCCTCAAAACTATCTATACGCAGGCGCTTTTTCTAGATATTATTCTCTTATTGCCAATTTTGACGGATACGCCTTTCAAAAGGATCAAGATGAAAAAAATAATGGCTCTTTTTATGAGTGGACTTCTTTCGCTCACCACCTTGCCTGGTTGCAAATGGTTCGGGGTCGCTGATTCCGGATGTTGCTCGCATGCCTCCCATAACCAAACTACAACCACAATTACTCACGTGGAAAGCAAAGCGGCGTTTGAAGATCTGATTCAAAAAGCCGAAAAACCAGTGGTAGTTAAATTCGGCGCAGCATGGTGTGGCGCATGTCAAGAGTTAGCTCCCATCTTTCAGCAAGTAGCACACGCTCACAATGACCACTACCTCTTTGCAGAAGTATCTTTGGACCGTGCTAAAGAGCTCGCTAAGGACCTGGATATTAACGGCATTCCTGTAGTGTGCATCTTCAACAAGGGCAAAGAGGTAAATCCTGCGCAGCGCTTAGTGGGAGCGGTAGACGAGAAAACCCTGGTTGCGCATATTGAAAAACACCTCAAATAAAAAATAACCTTATGACACTTTCGCTTACCAACACGCTTTCCCGGAAATGTAGCCCCGTTAAGCTAAGCAAAGCACAACCCGTCAAAATGTATGTGTGTGGGATTACGCCATATGATCATACCCACATCGGCCATGGGCGGGTGTATGTAACGTTTGACGTGCTCTGCCGCTTGCTTAAGCATCTAGGGTATCAGGTTAACTACGTGCGCAACGTCACCGATGTTGATGACAAATTAATCGCAAAAGCTAGCCAGCAGGGCAATCCTGAAGCATTTGCCCAAGTTGCTGAGCACTACTACGGCCTCTTCAGCCAAGCAATGCAACAACTTGGTTGCCTACCGCCATCAGCTGAACCCCGCGTTACGCAGTGCATCCCTGAAATCATTTCGTTCATTCAGGGGTTAATAGATAAAAAACACGCGTACCAGGTGGGCAATGACGTTTACTTTTCCATAGAAAGTTTTGCGCACTACGGCAAGCTATCCGGTCGCGACAGCCAAGCGCTCCAAGCCGGTGCACGCGTGCACGTAAACGAACAAAAACATCATCCAGGAGACTTTGCTCTGTGGAAGGGCAACAATGAGCATGTTTTCTGGGACAGTCCTTGGGGCAAAGGACGTCCAGGTTGGCATATTGAATGCTCAGTCATGGCACAAAAGCATCTAGGCGAAACGATAGATATTCATGGTGGCGGGATGGACCTCATTTTTCCCCACCATGAAAATGAAATTGCACAATCCGAAGCCCTCCACGGAGCAGAGTTTGCTCACTGCTGGGTACATAATGCATTTGTGAACATCGACAAAGAAAAGATGTCCAAGTCGCTAGGCAATATCGTAGCGCTTAAAGACCTCTTTGCAAAAAAAGACCCGATGGTGGTACGTTTTTATTACTTACAACATCACTACCGTGGACCCATTGATTTCAGCTTTCCTGACTTAGATGCTGCTGAAGTTGCTTATAAGAAGCTAATTGCCCACTATGGTACCTCTGCCCTAACAGAGCCGATTGACCATGACGCGGATGTTGCTAGTCTAAAGCAAGCACTATGCAACGACTTGAACACCCCTCAGTTTTTTGGCTTGGTGTTCGAGCAGCTACCACGTGCTAAAAAAGATCCTACATTCGCGTACACGGTTGGCTCATTGCTGCGGGATGTGCTTGGCTTAACCCTAGAACCACTTCTTGAGGCTGTCTGTGAAATAACGCCCGAAATTCAGGCGCTTATTGACCAACGCGAGCAAGCGCGCAAAGAAAAAAACTGGGCGTTAGCTGACGCGTTGCGCGAAGAACTGACAGCAAAAGGCTACAAAATACAGGACAAAAGGACCTAGCATGCACCTGCACATCGTACTGATCATTGCTTTAGGCTTAAGCAGTTACGATGCATGTGCACAACCAGCAGCAGTTAAGCCACCCACCGTTACCGGCAAGCAAGCTTCTATCAGCGTCCTTTTTTCACCGGCTGATCGCCCTACAGAGGCCTTAATTAAACTCATTGATGGGACAAAAAAGTCGATCATTGCAGCCGTCTACATGCTCACGGATAAGAAAATAGCAGATGCCCTCATCAAAGCACGTACCGAAAGAAACGTTAGCGTGCGTTTGGCATTAGATAACATCAGTGCAGGCAGATTTGGCAAAGCAGATTATCTTGCAGACCACGGCATCGTCATTCACATGTACCAACCGGCGGCCATACGTCCATGGTTTACACCAATTCTGCATCACAAGTTTGCGGTTTTTGACGACGCCACGCTCTGGACCGGCTCCTTTAACTGGACCGTTTCTGCCAACCTTTCCAATGATGAAAACGTCATCATTACCACGGACCCGGAGGTATGCAGAAAATATAAGGCCTACTTTGAGCAGTTAATCACCGGCAAATGCCAGCCCTACCGGCTTGCTAAGCGGTCGCCTACCAGATCGCTCGAGAAGCCATTCATAATTCGTGTTTTAGAAGACCTGCTTAGGATAAAGCGCCCCAAACGCCCTAGTGTTTTCAGTCCTGCAGAAGCACCGCACGCGCAGGCGCGCCATCAGTTCCCAGCAGATGCATAGGTAAGCACACCAGCTGGTAGGTACCTGGCGCCACGTCGGCTAGCCGAATCCCCTCAAGAATAACAATGTCGTTTTCCATTAGCAGGCAATGTGTCTCATGCTTTGCTTGCACGCGCTCAATACCGATGTAATCGATGCCAAGCAGCTTAATCTTCCGTTCTACCAGCCACTGTGCAGCGTCCTGCGCTAGATAGACAAAATGGGCGTCAAACGCCTCAGTAGAAGATCGTTTGCTGTTGGTCGTCTTACACAGTACCCTGTCACCTGCAGTTATATCATGAGCAGCAAGATCAGCAGCGGTTATTTTCTCCGTGCAATTGGTTAGATCAAGCACTTTGCACGGACCAATCATGCTTGCTAGCGACATCTGGTCTAGCGTCACGCCCTGCTCTAGAAAGTGTGAGGGCGCATCAATGTGCGTTCCTGTGTGGGCATTTAATTCGACAGCGGAAAGCCTATAAGAATCACGTTCAAAGGTGGCAATTTGCATAAAACGAACATCGCGCCGATCCTTATAAGTCGTCATAGCAGGAGAGACCGGCCAGCTTATGTCGATAATTTTCTTGAACATACCTACTTTCCAATCTTATCCACTGGATGACCACCAAAAGCATTGCGCAGCATAGCAACGAGCTTGGTTGCATAATTGCCCCCCGTCGCGCGCGACCACGCACGCACGGCCAGCGATGCTTCAATAACCTGAAGCGGCACCTGATGCTCGCGAGCAACCTGGGTAGTCCATTGCCCTGTTTTGTTCTCGCCAATGCCTCCGGCAATGTCAGCCAGCTCCTGATCTTTGGTCAGTACATCCTGCGCAAGCTGGCAAATCCAGGACCTAATGATGGAACCGTTATTCCACACTTTGGCAACAGCTGCCAAGTCCAATTCACGGTAGGGACCATCTTTAAGCAAATGGAAGCCCTCGGCGTAGCCTTGCAAAAGCGCGTACTCTATACCATTATGAACCATTTTGACAAAGTGTCCGGCTCCGCTGGGACCAACGCGCACAAAGCCATCTGGTTGCATAGCAATAGCATCAAATAAGGGGCGACAGCTATCAACAGCCGCAGCATCACCGCCTACCATTAAGGAATAGCCTAATTCTCCCCCATGCACGCCGCCCGAGGTTCCGCAATCCACAAAATGCAGTCCAGCAGCAGCAAGCGCTTGGTGACGACGCACAGAATCTTTAAAAAAGCTGTTGCCCCCATCGATAACCACACTGCCAGGGGCAAGGCGCCCTTGCAACTGGGCAAGCACTGCATCAACTGCCTCGCCCGCAGGCACCATGAGCCAGACCACGCTAGCACACTTTGCAAGCTCATCATATGAGGTCGTAAATTTCATGCCAGCGCCCAGAGCGGCTGATTTTTTCTCATCATTTTGCTCCAAGCCGACAACGGTCAGCCCTGCGCGGTGCAGACGCTGCGCGATGGCAAATCCCATCCGCCCTAAACCAACCACCCCTACAGTTATGTTTTCCATACAATCTTTCGCTCAGGATCTAACGTGGCAAGCGCATCCGGCCCCGCGCTACCACGGGAGTATGCATGCAACTCTTTTGGTTTGTTGCTCAACTGCTGGATAATGCTCCAGGAATAATCAATCTCATCCGCTCGCACAAAGGCACATTGATCGCCCTTAATGACGTCAGCCAGAAGCACTTCGTAGGCCGCCGGTGTGTTTGGACCAAAAAGGGCTTTGTGTGAAAAAGACATGGCAACCGGAATCACCTCGTTAAAAACCCCTGGTTTTTTAACGTTGAGCGTCAAGTGCATACCCTCATTGGGTTGAATGTCGATGGTTAAGTAGTTTGTGTCCGTGGGGCAGACATCGAGCAAGCACTTCACCTTTTTAAACTTTATATGCACAGCGGCCGCGGTCTTGTCGAGGTATTTGCCTGTTTTCACATAAAATGGCACCCCTTCCCAGCGGGGGGTATGCACGGAAAGTTTAAGCGCAACAAAGGTGTCTGTCGTCGACTGTGGGTTAATCCCTGGCTCTTGCAAATAGCCCTGATACTGGCCGAACACAGCGTTATCGATGGTGACGCGCGCCAGCACTGCTGCTTTAGCATCGCGCAAATCATCGGCAGTGAAATGCTTGGGATCTTCCATCGCCACCAATGACAAAACCTGCAAGACGTGGTTTTGCACCATGTCTTTGAGCATGCCATACGCATCAAAGAAAGCGCTGCGCCCCTCTATCCCTATTGCCTCACTAATGACAATCTGGACTGAGTCGATATGCTCACGGTTCCAAAGGGGTTCAAAAATGAGGTTAGTGAAGCGCGCTAAGGCAATGTTACCAACCAGCTCTTTGCCAAGCCAATGGTCAATTCTAAAGACCTGTTGCTCATCAAAAACCTGCGCAATCGCTTCATTAATTTCACGCGCCGATGCCAGGCTGTCGCCAAAGGGTTTTTCATACACCACGCGCTGCCAGCCGATGCCCTGCCGAGTAGATTGCTTACGAACAATGCTATGGGCCGCCAATTGCCGGGTAATGGTAATGAAGTGGTGAGGCATAGTTGCCAGGTAAAATAGACGATTTTGTCCAGTGCTGTGTTTGCGCTCTACCGACTCAATAAGACCATGCAGCGCGCCATAGGCAATTTGATCATTGAAATCCATGCATTGATAGTAAGAAGCATCTTGCATCTGCTGCCAAATGCCCTCGTCAGCCTCTGGAATAAAAGCGCGCGCCTGCGCAAAGACCTGAGCCATGGTAGTAGGATCGAGCGAAACCCCAATGATGGCAAAATGTGCCAACTTCTTGGAGGCTACCAGTTTGTAAATTGCTGGAATAAGCTTACGCTTCGTTAAATCGCCCGTGGCACCCAGAATAATAAAAGTACACGCAGATTGGTTATCAGCAACTGAAAGAGCCACAACTTTACCCCCTGATTGAACAGCAGTGCAACAGAAAAACTAAGCGTTGGATCACATTCTACCTAGGGATGCAAAATAAGCAATTAGAGCAACCCAAATGCTGCCAAGGCGCTTTCTAC
>Ga0214923_10000459_pt1 | contig 61987 bp, 60 predicted proteins | sample LL1510_MetaG_FD_177993 | JGI IMG/M metagenome (GOLD analysis project Ga0214923, IMG submission 177993) | Freshwater microbial communities from Lake Lanier, Atlanta, Georgia, United States - LL-1510 | ecosystem: Environmental > Aquatic > Freshwater > Lake | place: USA: Georgia | collected...
GTAAATGCCAAAGTATTTCCAGCCCCATCATCGCCCACAATCCATTGGAAACCATCTGCAGAAATATCTTTCTCCCAGAGCGCCGGAAGTTTGCGGTATTGAGCATTGATATCGCTGATAATTTTGAAAACACCTTGGTGTTCGCCAAATTCAGTTAAGTACCATTGCAATCCAGCTTCTTGATTCCACTCATCGTTCTGTGCAAATTCTTGTCCCATGAAGAGCAATTTCTTTCCGGGATGCGCCCACATGTAGCCATAAAGTGCACGTAACGTTGCTAATTTCTGCCAGCGATCTCCTGGGAATTTATTGACGAGGGATCCTTTTCCATGAACCACTTCATCGTGCGAGAGAGGCAACATGAAGTTTTCTGACCAGGCATAGAGAATCGAAAAAGTTATTTCATTGTGGTGATACATCCGGTGAATAGGCTCGTGCTTGAGATATTCGAGAGTGTCGTGCATCCAGCCCATATTCCACTTAAATCCAAAGCCAAGTCCGCCACCACCAGTGTCACGGGTAACGCCAGACCAAGCAGTTGATTCTTCTGCAATCATCATGATGCCGGGGAAATGCTTGTAAGCCGTTGAGGTTGCTTCCTGAAGCAATTGCACGGCTTCTAGGTTTTCTCGTCCACCAAACTTATTGGGTAGCCATTCGCCCTCTTTACGTGAATAATCGAGATAGAGCATGGAGGCAACTGCATCAACGCGAAGTCCATCAATATGAAACTCCTCCAGCCAATACAGTGCGCTAGCAACTAAGAAATTTCGCACTTCATTTCTTCCAAAGTTGAAGATTAGTGTGCCCCAATCGGGGTGTTCACCAAGACGAGGATCTGCATGTTCATAGAGCGCAGTTCCATCAAATTGAGCAAGCGCCCATTCATCCTTAGGAAAATGTGCAGGAACCCAATCAAGAATTACCCCAATACCAGCTTGGTGGAGCTTATCGACGAGATATCTAAATTCATCTGGAGAACCAAATCGTGAGGTGGGTGCAAAGAATGAGGTGACTTGATATCCCCAAGATGGTGCATATGGATGTTCGGTGATAGGTAAAAATTCCACGTGAGTGAAATTTTGTTCTTTCACATATGTCACTAACTCTTCAGCCATCTGTGTATAGGAAAGACCTGGTCTCCAAGATCCTGCATGCACTTCATACACTGACACGGGCGAACGCCACGGTTGGAATTTTGCGCGCTCCGTCATCCAATCTGTATCGCTCCAGGTGTAATTGCTTTCGGTGACAACTGATGCAGTGTGTGGAGGATGTTCAGTGGCACGGGCCATTGGATCTGCATGATCGACCCAGCGCCCTTGTGCAGTACAGATTGCAAACTTGTAACAAGTATTGACCCCAAGATCTGGAATAAAGATCTCCCAAATTCCAGTAGAACCGATGTGAACCATCGGATGAGTGTTGCGATCCCAGTAATTGTGATCGCTGACGAGCGAAACCGCTTGCGCATTGGGAGCCCACACCGAAAAGGCGGTACCGAGAAGTGCTCCCGTTTCATCGCGCTTAATGTGTGCGCCAAGCGCTTCCCATAAGCGCTCATGCCGTCCTTCTGAAATAAGATAAAAATCGAGTTCACCAAGATTGGAATATGGATTTAAGTAAGAACCAGCACTGAGAAAACTTTCCTGCTCGACTTTTGGCTTAGCGCCGCCAAATAAGCGAGAGAAGAAGGACATAATGAATCTTAAAGCTTTACTTGAGCAATGTGAACAACTTTGCCAGCTAATCTCGTTGGATCTAAACGCACAAATGTATGGGCGGACCAGTTGTAGGTTGCGCCATCGATGAGATCTGTAACTTCGAAGTTATCCCGGTTTATTCCAAGCTCTGCAAGATTCCAATGGACAGTTGTTTCTTGAGCAAAGCTAGGGTCGAGATTGACAACCACCAAAATCAAATTGTCTCCATCGCGCTTTGAGTAAGCCAAAATTGCATCGCTATCTGTAGTATGAAAACGCAAATTGCGAAGACGCTGGAGTGCGACATTTTTGCGACGGATTGAATTGAGTTGAGTGATGAATGGGGCGAGGGTCAGTTTCTTCTTAGTGGCACCTTCCCAATCGCGCACTTTTATTTCGTACTTCTCGGAGTCAATATATTCCTCGCCACCTTCTTTGAAGCGGCGGTGTTCATAGAGTTCGTAACCGGCATACATTCCCCACGAAGGAGTAAGCGTTGCTGCAAGCGCTGCACGAATAGCAAAAATTGCTGGGTTTCCAGATTGGAGATGAAACGGCAAGATATCTGGAGTATTGACCCAAAAGTTAGGTCTGAAGAAAGCGCTGGTGTGATGGGCAACTTCATTCGCATACTCAGTAAGTTCTTGTTTGCTGGTGCGCCACGTGAAGTATGTATAGGACTGATGAAACCCAGCCTTACCCAAGGCATGCATCATTGATGGTTTAGTGAAAGCTTCAGCTAAGAAAACTACTTCAGGGCTCTCTTGATGAATCGTGCGCATGACATCACTCCAGAAATGAACTGGCTTGGTATGAGGATTATCAACGCGAAATATCGAAATCCCTTTGGCTATCCAAAATCGTAAAATTCGCAGAGACTCATTGAGAATCCCTTGATAGTCATTATCAAAGTTAATCGGATAGATATCTTGATACTTTTTAGGCGGATTCTCTGCATAGGCAACAGATCCATCTGGCCTGGTTGTAAAAAATTCAGGATGGCTTTTCACCCATGGATGGTCGGGGGAAGCTTGGAGTGCAAAATCCATAGCGATTTCGAGTCCTAATTTTTTCGCTGCTTTTACAAAGTTTTCAAAATCCGCCAAGGTGCCAAGTTCTGGGTTGATTGCATCGTGGCCGCCATCTGCATTTCCAATTGCCCAAGGAACGCCTGGGTCGGTTGGACTCGGTGTTAATGAATTATTTTTACCTTTACGAAAGGTTTTTCCAATGGGATGCACGGGTGGGAGATAGAGAATGTCAAAGCCCATAGCTGCAACGTCAGGTAATCGCCTCTCTGCAGTCTTAAATGTTCCTGTTGTAATAGATCCATCTGCTGCAACCTTGGCACCTTCACTGCGCGGAAAGAATTCATACCAAGCGCCAACCAGTGCACGTTCATGGTCTGCGCGTATTGGATAGTGATCAGATGATGAAACTAAGCGACGCAATGGATTAGCTGCGAAATATGAACGGATTTGATCGCTTGATGCTTGAGAAAAGCGATTGTGTGGTGAAAGCGTTTTATCGCCAAGCGCTTTAATCACCGGGGCCAATAGATTTTTGGCACTGGAATCTTCGCTCAATTTAGCTTCGAATATTTGCTTGCCTATGGTGCACATCAGTTCGGCATCAATGTCTGCAGGGATTTTGATTTCTGCATCGTGTAACCAAGTTGCAAACGGATGGTCGTAAGAATCAATTGTGAATGTGAAATCTCCACGATGTGGAATCTTGACTGAGCCTTCATAGATATCTCCGCCGTGCCATTTTTCATGCATGACTTGACGGCCAATTTCGCGCTTATTGGAATCGTAAAGAACTATTTCTGCACCCAGGGCATCATGGCCCTCACGAAAAATTGTGGCGCTGACTGGAATTTCTTCTCCAGCAATTGCTTTCACAGGAATGAAATCTCCCCCGAAGAAAACCACAGGGGAGATATCAGTTACTGGAATTCGATTGATCAACCCGAACCTTCGGTATTACCTGCATCTGCAGAGCGAACATCAAAGATGCGGTACTTATTGATTGCTTCAGTGAGAACTGATGCCTTCATCTCGCCCGCTTTAACAAGTTCAGAGAGGGTAGCCACAACAATTGATTCAGCATCAACTTTGAAGTGACGGCGTAGCGCGCCACGCGTATCAGAGAGTCCAAAACCATCTGTACCAAGTGAGTGGAAAGCATTTGGAACCCACGTTGCGATTTGATCTTGTACAGCGCGCATAAAGTCAGAGACTGCTACGACAGGACCTTCTGTTCCCTTGAGTTTGCTGGAAACAAAAGCCATCTTCTTATCTTGCGGATTAAGCATGTTGTGGCGGTCAACCGCAAGGCCATCTCGACGGAGTTCGTTCCACGAAGTCACTGACCAGACAGATGCGGCGACGCCCCAATCTTCCGCCAAAATCTTTTGCGCTTTGAGCGCCCAATTTACGGCAACACCAGATGCAAGAATTTGCGCATTCTTCTTGCGCTGTTTCTTAGCTGGCGCATAGAGATACATTCCGCGCAGAAGTCCTTGCAAATCTAAATTGTCAGGTTCTGCTGGTTGTACATATGGCTCGTTATACACGGTGAGGTAGTAATAAATATTCTCACTATTTTCACCATACATACGGCGCAATCCATCTTTAAAGATATGACCAATTTCAAATGCAAATGCTGGATCGTAGGCAACGACGGCAGGGTTTGTTGCTGCGAGCAAATGTGAATGCCCATCTTCGTGTTGCAAACCTTCGCCATTTAGCGTTGTACGGCCTGCAGTTGCACCTAAAACAAAGCCGCGAACCAATTGGTCTGATGCAGCCCAGAATGCATCGCCTGTGCGCTGGAATCCAAACATTGAGTAGAAGATATAAATTGGAATCATCGGTTCATCATGAGTTGAATATGAAGAACCAACTGCTGTGAATGAAGCGACTGAACCCGCTTCATTGATACCTTCGTGCAAGATTGCACCTGCAGTGGATTCCTTATAAGAGAGCATCAACTCACGGTCAACTGCAAGATATTGCTGACCATGTGGTGAGTAAATCTTCATCGTTGGGAAGAGTGAATCCATTCCGAAGGTACGTGCTTCATCAGGAATAATCGGAACAATTCGATTTCCAAGACCCTGATCTTTTACTAAGTCTTTCAACATTCGAACAAAAGCCATAGTGGTTGCAACTTCTTGTGCTCCAGATCCACGGCGCACAGATTCGTACACATCATCTGCAGGTTGTGGCAATGGGCGAGAAATTACGCGACGGCGAGGGACGGTTCCACCGAGCGCACGTCGACGTTCTTGCAAGTATTGCATTTCAGGCGAATCGGCAGCTGGCTTGTAATAAGCAGGTAAGTACTTATCTAACTTGTCATCTGAAAGTGGAATATCAAGGCGATCGCGGAATTCGATGATGTCTTCAAGCGTCATCTTCTTCATCTGGTGAGTTGAGTTACGCGCTTCAAAGTGTGAACCAAGTGTCCAACCCTTAATTGTTTTCGCCAAGATGACTGTTGGTCGACCATTCTTCTCGCTCGCTGCTGCATATGCTGCGTAGAGCTTGCGATAGTCATGTCCACCACGCTTTAAGTTCCAGATTTGATCATCAGACCAATTTGCAACCATTGCAGCAGTACGTGGATCTCGACCGAAGAAGTGTTCACGAACGAATGCACCGTTTTCAGCTTTAAAGGTCTGGTAATCACCATCAAGAGTTGTATTCATCAAATTGACGAGTGCACCTTCGCGATCTTGGGCGAGAAGTGGATCCCAACCGCGGCCCCACACAACTTTGATGACATTCCATCCGGCGCCACCAAAGATTGATTCAAGCTCTTGAATAATCTTTCCGTTGCCTCGAACTGGCCCATCTAGGCGTTGCAAATTACAGTTAACAACAAAGGTGAGATTGTCGAGTTTCTCGCGAGATGCAAGACCAATCGCACCGAGAGTGTCGACTTCGTCCATTTCACCATCACCGAGGAATGCCCATACATTCTGATCACTTGTATCTTTAATGCCACGGTTATGAAGGTAACGATTAAAACGTGCTTGATAAATTGCATTGATAGGACCAATACCCATCGAGACTGTTGGGAATTGCCAAAAGTCTGGCATCAAGCGGGGATGTGGGTATGACGATAGACCGCCAGCAGTATGTGAAAGTTCCTGGCGGAATCCATCTAATTGATCTTCTGTAAAACGTCCTTCAAGGAATGCACGTGAATACATTCCGGGGCTGGCATGCCCTTGGAAAAAGATCTGATCTCCGCCACCTGGATGATCCATTCCACGGAAGAAGTGGTTAAAGCCAACTTCATAGAGAGCAGCAGAAGATGCATAGGTTGAAATATGTCCGCCTACTCCAACACCAGGGCGTTGCGCCCGATGGACCAACATCGCTGCATTCCAACGAATGAATGCGCGGATACGCCGCTCAATATCTTCATCACCAGGAAATGCTGGTTCGTGTTCAGGAGAAATGGTGTTGATGTAATCAGTCGTTCGAAGTGAAGGAAGTCCGATGTTCTTTTCATGTGCGCGCTTGAGCAAGGACAACATGAGATAGCGGGTACGAACTGGACCCGCTGCAGCTAGCGCTGCATCAAAAGAAGCCTGCCATTCTGCGGTTTCACTGGGATCGGTATCGACTAGCTGTTCAATATTCTGATCTGGATGCCCAGAGAATTCGGTCATGGCCGTATTCTCCCGCCAAAGGCGTGTGAGAGCAAAAAAATCCCATGTGAGGCTGGTTAAAACCCTTGTAAATATCTGTCTCATCCGTTGGACTTATCCCGTGGCATTACGCATGGGTTTTGCTAAAGGAGAGATCGTCCTAGAAGTCGGATACGGACCCGACTGCGACGATGAACTGCGCACACAAATTAAAGAGATTGTTGGCACAGATTTTCTCGAAAATTCAACGAATGAAGTTGTCGATGCTGTGCTGCTCTGGTTTCGTCAAGATGATGGTGATTTAGTTGATGAATTGATGGATGCACTTACCTATCTCACTGAGACAGGCCCAATCTGGGTCCTCACACCAAAAGTAGGTAGAGATGGACATGTTGAGCCAAGTGACATTCAAGATGCTGCTCCCATATGTGGTTTGAATCAAACTTCAACTCTTGCCGTTGCCAAGGATTGGACCGCTACTCGTCTAGTGGCACGTAAGGGTGGCAAGCGATAGATTCGCTCCATGACATTAGAAATTGGACAAGCAGCACCAGATTTTGAATTAAAAGATCAGCATGGAGCTAAGGTAAAACTCTCATCTTTCAAAGGTGAAAAGAACGTTGTAGTTCTCTTTATTCCGTTTGCTTTCACCGGAACGTGCACCGGAGAACTCTGCGCAATTCGTGATGACTTAGCTTCATTCCAAAATGACAATGTGCAAGTGGTTGCAATTTCCTGCGACTCACCATTTACACAAAAAGTATTTGCAGAGCAAGAAGGTTATAAATTCCCCGTTCTTTCAGACTTCTGGCCACATGGTGCAGCAGCTAAGGCTTATGGCGTTTTTAATGAAGATCTTGGTTGCGCATTACGCGGAACATTTATCCTCGACAAGCAAGGAATTGTTCGCTGGTCAGTAGTGAATGGTCTTGGCGATGCTCGCAATAATGGAGATTACAAAACTGCAATTGCTGCGCTTTAATAATCCGTAAATTACGCATGATTTTCGTTCCCGCGAAGAAATAAAGTAGTATTCGCGGGCACGCCGGGTGGTTAGCTCAGTGGTAGAGCGCCTCGTTTACACCGAGGATGTCGGGGGTTCGAAACCCTCACCGCCCACTTACATAAATGCCTGAGTTGTATAAACTCAGTTGCATGACAACCATCTTGGATTCAATTGGAAATACTCCACTCATCAACATTGAGGGTATTTGGATCAAGATGGAGTATCTAAACCCATCAGGTTCCATTAAAGCGCGAATTGCGAAATACATGATTGAGCGCGCTGAAAAAGAAGGAAAGCTCAAGCCCGGTGACACAATTGTTGAGGCTTCTTCGGGAAATACTGGAAACGCAATGTCAATGGTTGCCGCCGTTAAGGGTTACAAAATGTTGGTGCTAATGCCAACTGGTTTGAGTCAAGAGCGTGTTGCAATTTCACGTGCCTTTGGGGCAGAAGTTCGCACTATTGGTGATTTCCATGTCAACGATGCGCTCGAAGAATGCAGGCGATTAGGAAATGAACCTGGATATTTTGCACCGCAGCAATTTGATAATGAGTGGAATGTTCAAGAGAACCGTGAATGGTTAGGGCAAGAGATACTGAAAGAGCTTCCCAACAAACCGCAGTTAGTGGTCGGTGGCGTCGGAACTGGTGGCACCATTATTGGCGTGGGTCAGGCATTTAAAGCAGTTAACCCTGATTGCAAAATTTATGCACTAGAACCCTCGGAGTCATGCACCATTGCATGCGGTGAAGTGCAGAGGCACCTCATCGAAGGCATTTCGGATGGATTTGTGCCAGGGATTATTGAGAGACATAAATCAGAGATTGATGGCTTTATTCATGTGCACTCACCAGAATCTGTTGAAGAGATGCAAAGAATTGCACGCACGTATGGAATCTTTATCGGACCTTCATCGGGTGCGCACCTGATTGCTGCAAAGCGTCTCAAAGAAGAGCTAGGGCTTGAAACGGTTGTTACTTTCTTCTGTGATGAAGGTGAGAAATATATGAAGGATTACTGGCTGAAGTTCTAAGATAACTTCGACTTTTTGGGAGAGAAATGAAATACATAATCTTTGTTATTGATGGACCGGGTAACCCTGCAAATTCCGATGAGATGCAGCATATTGATGCCTTTAATGAAAAACTTGAAAAGAATGGGCATTGGGTGACTGCTGCGGGAATTCAACAATCCAAAGGAGCAGTGCTCATCGATAACCGCAGTGGTAAAAATCTGGTGGAACATGCTTCAATTACAACTGGATCTGATTCATACAGTGGATTTTGGATTATCGAAGTTGAGTCTGACGAGAAGGCTCAAGAACTTGCGCTGGAAGGTTCGCTTGCCTGTAATCGCAGGGTCGAGTTACGCGCTTATTTGCGATAAGTAAGTTATTTACCTTCGTACGCTGATTTCATCGCAGCAAGGTCAATCTTTCTCATGCTGAGCATTGCCTGAGTGGCGCGTTGTGCACCTGCTGCATCTGGACCACCAAGATAATTATTCATCTCAGCAGAGATTACTTGCCATGAGACACCAAATTTATCTTTAAGCCATCCGCACTGACTTTCTTGTCCGCCATCTTTGGTCAGAATTTCCCAGTAGTGATCAATTTCCGATTGATCTATGCAAGGAATTTGAAATGACACCGCCTCCGAATGTGGAAATTGTGGCCCACCATTCAGGGCAATAAAGTCGTGACCGAAAATCTTGAAATTAACCACAATTTCTTCACCTTGTTTATTTCCGGGTGTATCAGTTGGTGCGATCCAGTTATCATCAATCGAACTATTTGGAAAAATATTTGTGTAGAAATTTGCTGCCTCACGAGCATTTCCATCAAACCATAGGCAAGTCGTCAACTTCATTTAAACCGCACCTTCTTTCTCTTCATTTCAGCTTTAATTATCTTGGCGGCAGATGGTCCCATGGCGTGAATCTTCATGAAATCTTTTTCGCTCCATTTTTTGAGTTGGGCAAGAGTATAAATTTTGTTATCAACCAGGCCTCGTCGTGCAGGAGCTGCAAGTCCGAGTTCTCTCCAGTAGCCGTCCAGTTCTTGGTACTTTTTCAAGTCTACTTTTCCTTGTTTTACTGGACATTGAGAAATTCGCGCCTTAATGAGTTTAGATATCAAAGATTTTGGCAGCGGTTTATCAACCGGCACATGCACTGAGCTCTTCGTGTGTGAATATTTTGCAAGATCTTTTTCGAATAAATGAAGAACAGAACCGCTGAAAGGGTAGTAACCCACATGCTTCTTGTTCTCTAGTAGCCCAGCAACAATGTTGCCTTCGACCTTAAAAGCAGGCATTCCATAACTGACAACTTCTTCAGCGTTCGGAACAATCTGCAGAATCCGCTTTCTCATTTCGATCATTGTCTCTTTATGAGGCGATTTGGCAGATTGATAAAATTTCCGCACAGTCACTGGTATTGCCTGGGTCACGATGAGATTCTGCCTGAAGGTATGAAAAGAAGCAAAGAAAAAGGTAACCTGTCATTGTGAAAAGAAGAGAAATGATTTCAGGATTACTTTTATCTCTTCTGCTTATATTTACCCCAGATTCTGCTTCGGCCCATTCGCAATTAGTGTCGACCGCTCCCGCCAAAAATTCCGTTATCTCTATAGATCCCGGCGCCGTCGAACTCACCTTCAATGAATCTTTGATTGTGATTAAAGGCCAGATAACGAATCGAATTACAGTCACAGATTCACAGAGAAAAATATGGTCAGCTCAAAAAATCCAGGTTCATGGAAACAAGGCTAAAGTTGCTCTCATTTCTCGTTTAAAAAATGGAAAGTATCTAGTCACGTACCGGGTGGTCTCTGAAGACGGACATCCCATTAAAGGAAATTTCTCCTTTACCTATAAAGCAAAGTAAGGTTGGAACGTGAAGGCAAGCATTAGCGATCAACGTTCCATTATTGATCTACAGAACCTTGATTTTCACACTGCAAATTTGAGAAACAAAGCGGCCAACTTGCCCGAATTAGCTGAAATCAATTCTCTTTCAATCAAGCAGAACAATGCTCGAGATTTGCGTATTGCGGCCGAAACAGAACTAAGCGATGTCAAACGCGAATTAGCCCGAGCTGAAGGCGATGTTGAACAGATTGTTACTCGCATTGAACGAGATGAAAAGAGATTGGCCTCAGGAACTGGAACACCTAAAGAACTTGAACAAACTCAACATGAGTTGGTAACTCTCGGAACTCGCCGGGCCGAACTTGAAGAGATTGAGCTCGAGGTCATGATGCGAGTAGATGAAATTAAGGCGCGAATTACTGATTTAACTGGCCAAGAAGAGCAATTAGGTCAAGAGCTCATGGATGCACAAGTGAGAAAAGAAAATGCGTTGACAGTCCTTAACTCCGAATTAGAAAAAGCAGAAAAAGAGCGAGCAACAACGGCTCAATCTGTTAATGCAGAATTCTTAGCCCTCTACGAGAAAATTCGCCAAGGAAACAATGGAATCGGAGCTGCCTTTCTTGCTGGAAACCAATGTAAAGGATGCAATTTGACGCTCAACACGATTGAACTTCAGAGAATTGCTGGATTACCTGAAGATGAAGTTGTTCGATGTGAAGAATGCCGTTGCATCTTGGTGAGAGATAAATAATGGCTCGCCATTTTCGCATCACAGCTGATGGGGGTTCACGCGGAAACCCTGGCCCTGCCGGTTATGGTGCGGTTGTCACTGAAAACGGCAAGATTATTGCTGAACTATTTGATGTGATTGGAATAGCAACCAACAACGTTGCGGAATATAACGGCTTATTAGCTGGTCTTACTCATGCACATCAATTAGATGCGCAAGCAACTATTGAAGTTGCCATGGATTCAAAATTAGTCGTAGAGCAAATGTCTGGTCGTTGGCAGATTAAGCACGCTGATATGCGTGACCTTGCCAAGCAATGCCGAGCAGCACATGATCCCTCGCTCGTTTCTTATTCGTGGATTCCGCGAGATGAGAATTCGCATGCTGATCGGTTAGCCAATAAAGCTCTTGATGGTGGCACGGCTGGAGAGAGGAACTTAGTTTTCCAACAGAATTTCTTAACTGATCGACTTAGAAGTAGTGAAGTTCCAACTTTTATCTATTTTATACGTCATGGTGAGACAGTTTTAACCCCACAGCGAAAATTTTCTGGAACGGGTTCGCTGGACCCGGTGCTCATGGAAGATGGCCTCAAGCAGGCAGAACTCGTTGCACACGAAGCGGCAAAGCTAGGTGCTGAAATCTTGATTGCATCACCGCTAAAAAGAACTAGACAAACTGCTGAAGCAATCGCCAAAACTACAGGACTTGAAATCATCTTTGATGAAGCGTGGTTTGAACTCTCCTTTGGAACTTGGGATGGCAAAGCGATTGAAGACGTTCGTGAAAATGAGCCGGAGCAATATCAAGCCTGGCTGAACTCCACTGGATATGCACCTGGTGGAGGTGAGTCCTATGACGAAGCATCAATTCGTATTGAAGCAGCGCTCGAGAGATTGGTAGCTGAATATCCTGGCAAGAAAATTATCGTTGTGACCCACAATGGGGTCATCAAGTTGGCTGCAAAATTAGCGGTGGGCGCACCCGCAGATGCTGTTTTTCATATGGATGCTACGCCATGTTCTATTTCTTCCATCTCTATCTGGCCTTCCGATGGTTTGCGTGCACTCAGATCTTTCAATGAACGTGGTCATTTGCGCTAGTTTTTCTGGTTTGAAATATAGACTCCATTCAGAGCACTCGCACGCTAAGAAATTTACAATGTAGATGCCAGGCTCTAAACTTTCTCCTTGAGTCGCTCGGATCACCGCGTTGTAGCAATATGCCGAGGAAAGTCCGGACTTCACAGAGCAAGGTGGTGGGTAACGCCCACCTGGAGCAATCCACGGGAAAGTGCAATAGAAAGCAAACCGCCAATATTTTTCGGAATATTGGTAAGGGTGAAACGGCGGTGTAAGAGACCACCAGTGCGTGTAGCAATATACGTAGCTATGTAAACCCCACCTGAAGCAAGACCAAGAAGATAGTGCGCTGCTCGCGCTGAAGCTATCGGGTAGGTCGCTTGAATCTGTAAGTAATTACAGATCTAGATGGATGGTGATCTCGCTAGCAATAGCAAGACAGGATCCGGCTTATAGGGCGACTCTTCTTAACCATAAGTGGGCGGGGACTAAATCCCCGCCCACTTTCCAATTTAAGATGATTAACATGGCTTTGTGAAAACTTTCTTAATTGTTTTTGCGGCATTAGAGGTGGTTGCCCTCGTTTATGCTGCCTGGTATCACCTAACGGGCAGAGACTTCAAAAAAAGATAATGACCAAATCCTCCGGCTTATATGACGTCACTTCATCAATTATGAAGATTTCATGATTAATCTTGAGGATTGAGCGTCCGGCTCAGATAGCGACTCTTCCTTAGATTTAGTTACTGCGCGTAATCTATTGATTAAGTCATAATTAATTTGTACTACGGGTTTGGTAGTAATCGGGAGTTGGAATTAATCCAACTCCCATTTGCTTTGAAGGACTCAGATTATATGACACAATTCGAGTACGGTGGTTTGGTAGCAACGAGGGCTTGGTATATGACCAGGTCCTTTTTGCTTTTCACTATTTGCACTCTTATCCACATATGCCTTCGACTATTAATTTCTTGAGTTGGGAAAGCCGTAACTTCGCCTGCGTGTTGGGGGCGTGTTGTAATTGGCAGCCTGGTCGTTTACCAAACCACCGGAGCGGGTTCAAATCCCGTCGTCTCCACCACAGTCTTAAATGATTCAGCTTGATCTATTGGTAATGGTCAAAAAAGTTGATTCAAATATGCATGGGAGGGCCTCGAGAAATCGGGGCCCTTTCCAATTCTCTGGTCTTATAGGGCGACTCTTCTTAACAACATGAAGGCTGCTTCGTATTACGTGGGGGCCTTCCCCTTGTTATTGGGAGCAATCGCCCAAAAACTTAGGTTAAGTTTCAGGTGATTGAATTAGAGGTCAACTGATTTTCTAGAATCCATCGATTCGTAAAGAGCTTCGACCATCTTTAAAGTTCCGATGTTTTCAGCAACTGACGAACGCAGTGGCGCACCGGTAGCAATTGTCTCCATCAGCGAACCCATCGTGCCGATAAAGGCATCAGGGAACCAACGCGTTGTTACTGGATATGGCATCCATCCATCGGTTGGAACGACTTGTGAGTTCACTTCCAAAGTATCGACTCGACCAGATGGATAGTCATAGAGCAGTCCCAGGGTGCCTCGGATGGAACCTTTATCGCCATCGATGCGATATTCGGCATAGTTATCATTACCGCGATTGACATGGTTGGCATGGACCAGCGATGTCACGCCGCTCTTATAGAGCGCGGTAGAAATCGTGCGGGTCTCTCCTTTTGGAAACTGTCCGGCAGTGCGCCCTGCTGCACAGAAGACAGTCTTGGCATCACCTAAGAACCAACGAACCAGGTCGTGATAATGAATTGAATGGAGCATCACTTCTAGGCGCTCTAAATCTTTCGCCCAGGGCCAGAGCTCCCACGGAGTAATCAAGTTAACGTTGATGGCAAAGTTGTTGACCGTGCCAATCCAGCCAAGTTCCACCATCTTGTGTGCAGCAGCCACACCTTCTTCAAAGCGAAGTTGTTGGTTAACGGCGGCATGGATGCCAGCATCAGCTGCCGCCTTCACCATAGCTTGACCATCGCTAACGGTGACAGCAAAGGGCTTCTGCGCCAAAATATGTTTCTTTGCTAAAGCAGCCTTGGTGAAGATCGCAAGTTGCTCTGCGGCAGGCACTGCGATGTCAACAATCTCAACATCGGTGCGCGCCAACAACTCGTCAAGGGATGCGCTGACATGGGCGATGCCGTGGCGCTTTGCTACATCTTCAGCCTTGGACTTATCAACATCGTAGATAGAAGAGACATGAAATCCAGCCTTGGTATAGGCGGGAAGATGTGCGCCATCGACGATGCCACCTGCACCGCAGATACCAATCTTTTTACGCCGCTCGGCAGGAACTCCTAGCCGAACTGCATCAGCAACCTCTTTAAATTGCTCAATCATGCCTTGCCCTCCTTTATCAGATTCTCTGCCTGGCTGGTGCGATAAAGAACGGTTTGTAAGTGCTCGGTATAGAGAACAAGCTCCTCATCATCGGCGCGGAAGATTTCATAACTAACTTTAAAAAGCCCCATATTCTCGTACTTTGGGGTCTTCTCAAGCAGCGTGCGCATTCCGTAGATGGTGTCACCAATGAATGTGGGTTTGATGAAGCGCAACTTGTCATAGCCATAACTAAAGGTGTTGACATTGTTATGAGCAAATAATCCAAGCCCATAGCTAAAGACCATTGCGCCTGGGACCAAGCGACGCTTGAAGAGGCCATGTTCGCGCGCCCAGATATCATCGCCAACATAGGGATGCATATCTAAAACTAATGAATTAAAGAGCATCACCTCACCTTCAGAGATGGTGCGACGGAGCGATCGGTCAACCTCTCCTACCTGGTAATCCTCGTAAAGCTTGACATCTTGATTCCATACTGCAATCTCATAACGAGCGGCGGGATCTGGATTTGGATTTTTCATCATTCACCTATATTCCGAATTCGGCTTTGATTGCCTCGGTATTTTCACCAACATGGGGCGCTCCCTTGCTATGTTTTACTGGTTTTCCATCAAATCGAATCGGTGACCGAGTGGTCTTGATTCGAATCTCCTCGCCGTTAAGACCTGTGCGTGCAGTCTCCTGGGTCATATCCATGCTGGCAAAACCTTCATGGTCAATCAGCTCGGGAAGCGTCAGCACCGGTGCACACCAGATATCTGCTGCATCCAGCACCGCCAACCAGGCTTCGGTGGATTTAGTTGCAAGCTGATCGCTGAGCATTTTCATGATCTCTTCCTGATGGCTCCACCAGGATTTGGGATCTTCATAGGCATCAAGATCAACGCCGACTAGCTTTCCAAGCGGCGGGATCGGCGTCATAGCAATCGCGAGATATCCATCTGATGTTTTATAGAGACCATAAGGCGCGGGCAAAAATGCATGTGCCGAATTTCCAGCACCACGCTTAACCACAACGCTGGGATCAAAAAGATGCGATGAAATTAATTCGAACTGGAGATCAAGCATCGACTCTAACAAGCTGCTCTCAACTAGCCCTCCCTTACCTGTGCGCTCCCTACGCAACAAAGCTGCGATAACACCGGTTGCAAGATGAGTTGATGTGAAGATATCGGCAACTGCAAGTCCAACCGGAATGGGTGGATCGCCGGCGCGACCGTTGAGCCATGGCAGACCAGAGATAGATTGCGCTAACAAATCTTGGCCTGGACGGTCCTTAAACGGGCCGGCAGCGCCATATCCAGTCGCACTTGCATAGACCAATCGTGGGTTGATCGTAGAAAGTTCTTCGTACCCAAAACCTAACCGTTCAATCACACCAGGGCGAAAGTTTTGAATTAGCACATCAGCGCGTTTGACTAGCCCCATCACTTTTGCACGATCGCCCTCACTCTTCAAATCTGCAGCAAAGCTTTCTTTGTTGCGATTCATGATGTGGAACGAGAGCGTGTCACCATCTTTCTCTAGCCCAGCAAATGCAAGAGTGCGTCCAATATCGCCGGTACCCGGTCGTTCGATTTTGATAACCCGTGCACCAAGATCGGCCAGCCTCATCGCCGATACTGGACCTGCCAAGAACTGCGAGAAATCAAGGACCAGCACGCCATCGAGCGGAAGGACTTTAGTCGACATGAAATACCTCAGGAATTGATGCCCACCACTCGCCCGCTTTACGATCTGCTACCGGACGTTGTAGTGGCATACAGACATCCCACCACTTCTGGGTCATCGGATCATCGGCCATCTTCTTCATATCAGCATCAAAATCATTACCTATATATTCAAAGTACGAAAAGAGGAGCTCGCCATAGCGATAAATCGAGTAATTGCGAATATTTACTTCATAGATCTTCTCCAAAATTTCTGGCCAAACTGCGGCATGTAAACGCCCGTACTCCTCTCGGTTCTCCGCTGGCATTCCAATGACTGATGCGTAACGTTGCATGGCGCGCTCCTTTATTAGATCTCTATTAGATGTTGTAGAAACTCTTGGCGGTATCGTGGAAGAGGTATTGCTGATCCTCTGGGCTGTACTGCTCGATGAGCTCGCGTTGCGCATTCCAGACCTCGGTATAGGTATTTCCCAGAATTGCTACTGGCCAATCACCACCGGTCATGATGCGATCTGCGCCAAATTCGTTGACCATGTGATCCATGTACGGCTTCCAATCTGCAATCGTCCAGTTAGGCCCCGATGCAGTATTGAGTCCAGAGAACTTGGCATACACGTTGGGATGAGCTGCACAGTCGCTCATCAACTCTGCCCATGGCGACATCACCTTGTTGGCGATATCTGGCTTGGCGAAGTGATCAATCACAATCCGAAGATGAGGAATCTTTTCTGCTAGGACTGGGATGTTCTTGAGATGATCAGAGTTGACCGCAACGTAATCCATTGTCAGGTCGCGATCGGCGATCTCTTTGAGCGTCTCCAATACCTTAGGACGAAGAATCCATGCTGGATCTGATTCATACTTGGGGTTGGAGTAATCATGGGTCAGATTGCGAACACCCTTGAAATACTTATTTGTTGTCAATACCTCAAGTGCGGCATGGGATTCGCGTGGCCGTTCAAAGGGAACCCAACCAACAACGCCTTTGACGACGTCATATCGGTCGGCAATATCTAACATATAAAAGGTATCGTCATAGGTATCAGCTGATTGCACGAGCACGGTGGCTGTTACACCGGCTGGTCCAATCTCTGGCGCTAAACGCTCGGGCGTGAAGTCATCATAAAGCGGACCATATGCTGGTTCGATCCAGCTATATGCGCGCTCACTCATGACCCAGAGATGTTGATGGGTATCGATGATTTCCTGTCGTGCCATTATTCCTCCTTAGAGAATGCGGTATGCATCCCATACTTGTCGAACACTGCTACCTGCTAACAAATCCTTTAATACCGTGCGCTCTGATTTCGCCCGCTCTTCAGCGATTGCAGTAATCTGCGCAAGATGGGCGGCAGGTACGACCACAACGCCATCATGATCTGCAATCACACCATCTCCAGGATGAACAGTGACGCCGCCACAGCCCACAGGTATATGTGTTGCAACAACGCGCATCCGCCCCTTGTAATCAATGGGTCGTGAGCCAACGCCAAATGCTGCAAAACTAATATCGACAACCTGTTCGGTATCGCGCAGCGGTCCATCGCAGATCACACCAGTTGCACCACGTCCGGTAGCAGCTGCGGAGAAGAGCTCTCCCCAGAATGCCGAACGACTCTCCCCTGATGTCGAGACAACCGCAACCGATCCTGGCTTGAGCCCATCGAGAAAATCGATGGCATCGCCATAAGGATCATTCTGATCAAAATTCTCATCTGGCTCAAAGGCAATCGTGGTGGCGATTCCGGCACAACGCATCGATGGCCGCAGCGGTTCAATCTCCTTCGCCATGACTTGATGGCGTACTCCGATTGAATCGAGGGCGTCGGAGATCATGGCGCTACGCACTCGCGCATCAAGTACCCAGCTCATCTCTTCTTCCTCACCATATAGACGTGGACAAATGCCAATACCGTCTCACCGCGCTGATTAGTGATGGAGACATGTTCATCCACCAACCCAGAGGCATCAGATTGTTTCTTATGTTCACGCTTTTCAGCGATTGTGGCGTGCGCTGTGATGGTGTCGCCGATAAAGACTGGTGCGATAAAGCGGACTCGGTCATAGCCATAACTAAAGGCAACTTCGTTGATCTCACCCGCGAGCATTCCGACGCCCACCGAGAGGATTAAGGTGCCATGTGCAACGCGCCGGCCAAATTCGTGGGTCTTGCACCATTCAGCATCCATATGATGAGGATAGAAATCTCCGGTTTGGCCCGCATGCAGGACGATATCTGCCTCTGTAATCGTGCGACCGGTGCTGGTGCGAGTTGAATTAAGTTCGTAATCCTCAAAATAGAGTTGGATCATCGCGATTCCTTTATGTACTTCTCGTAAGTCTCTTCGATTCGTGCGATATCTCTTGCATTAAATGATTTCTTCACCAAACATTCATGGATGATCAACGATGTTTGATACTGAACATCTGGCCAGCCAAAGACACGTGGGCGCACCCATGCTCGCTCCAGTGTGCGTAAGGTGTTGGCAAAGAAATGAGAAGTCTCCTTATTCAAGACTGGGTTCTTCCATGCCACAAGATTTCCTGGTTGGCCACCACCCATGCCATAGACAGTCGATTGAATCAGCGGCTCGCTTAAGTAAAAGGCAGCCTGCGCCGACTTCTCTGGGTTGCTCGATGCTGAAGAGATCGCAATTCCGGCGCCACCTAATTGAGATCCGCTCGCCTTGCCATCAAAAGAGGGGACTTCGTCATAGAACAAGAGGTGCTTTTTAAAGCCAACCCGTGAATAGTTGCTATAGCCGTACATACATGCGCCATAGATGTAATCATCGGTTGTCGATAACCGCTCAGCGATATCGATGGGATTGCTGGTGGCGCAGAAATCTGGAACCAATCCAGCAAGTTCGACCATATGATGGAGGGCTTGCTCTGCAATTGCTGCGTTCACATAGCTAGCGGTACTTGCTAATGGCGAACCTAATTGCGCACAGAGCGTGGCAAAAGTACTGAAGGCATCTACTGGTTTATAGGGCCACAGTAATTCGCCAGCGCGCGCCCGATCAAAGACATCGCTCCAGAATATGGGTGAGGAATCTGTTTTATCAGGGCGATATGCGCTGACCTGGGCTGCAGTATCAATGGCAAGGGCCCAGATTTTTCCCTGATAACGATAGGACTCGTGTGATGCTCCTACCGATGTGCGCTCCAAAATCTCAACCTGGGCAGGTGAGAGAAATTCAGTCACCGGTAACACCGCATCGGCATGAACTGCATCTGGAACATGTGGGTGATCGATGATCATCAGATCAAAGTCGCGATAGAACTCAGAGATATGTTGATCGCCAAATGCAAGCAGCGAACGCGCCTGCCACTGCACCGAGATTCCGCATCCTGCTACCAACGATGCATCGGATTCAACAACTGACCCAAAGCCACGTGGGTGATCCCAGGTCATACCCCGTAGCGTAGTGGTGGCCATTACTTCCTCACCAGCGCATTGATCTGTTCGGCCATCCACTCTCGAATCGTGATGCCATAGGGAATGTATTTACCCACATTAAAGAATCCGTGGATCATGCCATGGAAATCAATGAAGGCATAGAGCGATCTACCTCTTGCTGGCGTATAGATAGCAACCGGTATATCAGCTGTTGCACCGGTAAAGAACTCACGTCGAATAGATACCGTGGAATCAAGTGCTCCTGCAATATCTGCTTCAACATGGCTATTGATGCGCGCCATGCGCGCTCCTCGTTCGCTGATACCCAGCAGATTCGCCTTTGCGCCAAGGTCGAGGAAGGCTTGGGAATCAGAATGAGGGGTCATGAAAATACTATAGGATATTGAGAGCACCGAGACAAGGCTACCCCAGGAGCTTGCTTCAATCTCAGTATTGAAATGTTTAACGTTTTCATCAACTTCGGATGTGCTACGAAATCCAAATAAGACTGACTTCACCGCGCGATGACGTAGTGGAAATCTCATGGCCATGGAGGCAAGTTGTAACCGCTCTCTTCAATCACGCCTTTAATGCCCGCATCACTGACCGAACTATAAAGTCCACCAAAAGCGGCAGTACCGAGCGCTAATCGAGAGACTTCAATTCCGGTTCGCAACCGAACCAGATCACTATTTGTCATATAGTTGATGCGCCGGCATGGATGCGATCGGCAAGGGCTGCTCTTCCCGCTTCCAGGCGAGCTACCGGAACTCGAAATGGCGAACATGAGACGTAGCTCAGCCCAGCGCGGTGGAAGAAATCAATCGAGGCTGGATCGCCACCATGTTCACCGCAGACACCGAGTGAGATATCAGGTTTTACTTCGCGGGCACGCTCGCAGGCCATCGTCACCATTAAACCCACGCCATCTATGTCGAGCGATTCAAAGGGGCTGAAGGGAATCAATTCCAAATCGATATAACGAGGCAAGAACGAAGCCTCGACATCATCTCGGCTAAATGCCCATGTCAACTGGGTCAAATCATTGGTACCAAAGGAGAAGAAATCTGAATAGAGGCTTAGTCGATCTGCAGTAATTGCTGCGCGAGGAGTCTCAATCATGCTGCCAATCTTGATCTCCATATCAAAATTATTGAGCGTTAAGGTCAGGCGAATCTCATCTTCCAAACCGCTACGGATATGGAGTAATTCGCGCTGTGATGCCACCAACGGAATCATCACTTCTACAAGCGCTGGTTTGCCAGAGCGTTCAACCGCTATCGCAGCTCGAGTAAGAGCTCGCACCTGCATCCGATAGAGCTCAGGAATGATGACTCCTAGGCGCACGCCACGAAATCCCATCATCGGATTTGATTCGTGCAGTCGCATTACCTCTTTTAAGAGCAACCGCTGGTGATCGCTTACTGCCTCTCCCCGCTCTTCTTGACGAGCTACTTCTACCGAGAGATCGGTAATAGAGGAGAGAAATTCATGTAAAGGTGGATCAAGGAGACGAATTGTCACTGGCAACCCACTCATCTCGGTCAAGATGCCAACGAAATCATCAAACTGGAGTGATTCCATCTCAGCGAGAACAACATCTCGAGCTTGGGCATCGTGGGCTAAAACCAAACGCTCGACCAAAGTACGTCTCTCTCCTAAAAACATATGCTCGGTACGAGTTAAACCAATTCCCTCCACCCCCATCTTGCGCGCTAGCGCTGCATCTTCGGGGGTATCGGCATTTGCACGTACCTTTAAGCGACGATGTCCATCGGCCTCCACCATCAAACGGTGAATGCTGGCTACTACTGGCGAGACCGCATCTCGATCAGGATGGATATTTCCTAAGAGATAGTTAGTGACCGAACTTGCAACGACCGGTACTTCGCCAAGGTAGACCGCGCCAGTAGCGCCATCGATTGAAATCAGATCACCATCGCGCACGACATAACTACCGCAGGTGAAGAACTTCTCTGCAACATTAACTTCAATGCCATCTGCACCACAGACTGCTGGGCGTCCCATGCCGCGGGCAACTACTGCTGCATGTGAAGTCTTTCCACCGCGTGAGGTAAGAATTCCCTTTGCCGCAACCATACCAGGCAAATCATCTGGGTTTGTCTCGCGGCGCACCAAGATCACGTGCTCACCTTCCAGAGCGCGATTGGCTGCTTCATATGGATCGAAGACAACTTTGCCAACTGCAGCGCCAGGAGATGCTGCGATACCGCGGGTGATCTCTGCCGGTTTTTGCGAAAGATCAAACTGAGGAAACATCAGCTGCACCAAATGTTCACCGTTGACCCGCAACAGGGCTTGATCCAGAGTGATGAGACCTTCATCAACAAGTTGTGTGGCGATACGAAATGCTGCTTCAGCGGTACGCTTTCCAACGCGGGTCTGCAAAATCCATAACTTGCCACTTTCGATGGTGAATTCAATATCGCACATATCTTTATAGTGATCTTCCAGCTGCTTCATAATGCGCAATAAATGGTTATAAGAAAGTTCATCAGTCTTGGCTAAGTAATCAAGTTGGAAGGTGTTACGTATACCTGCCACAACATCTTCGCCTTGGGCGCGCGGCAGATAATCTCCGTAATGGCCACCTTCACCCGTGCTGGGATTTCGTGTAAAGCAGACGCCGGTACCCGAATCATCACCAAAATTGCCAAAGACCATCGCTTGAATATTGACCGCAGTACCAAGATCGCTGCTGATGCGTTCGCGCTTGCGATAGATCTGGGCGCGCTCAGAATTCCAGGAACGAAAGACTGCGATGACCGACATCTTCAATTGGGTAAAGGCATCATCAGGAAAGGGCGAACCCAGTACCGACTCAACCAAACTGCGATGTTTCTGGCCGAGCACTCGTAATTCATCGCTCTCAAGCTCTGCTGTATTGCGCTTTCCTGTCTTCGCTACAAACTCTGAGGTCACGTGATGGAGCTCTTCGGTGCTTACCCCCACCACAGTCTTGCTAAACATCTCGATAAAGCGGCGATAGGAATCCCAGGCAAAGCGCGAATCTCCCGTAATCCGCTCTAGCGATTGAGCAACCGTTTCGGACATACCCACGTTAAGGACCGTCTCCATCATGCCGGGCATTGAAAATTTAGCGCCAGAGCGAACTGAGACCAAGAGTGGATTGGTATCGCTACCAAACTTCTTGCCGGTATTTTTCTCAAGTTGCTCAATGGCAGCCAAGATCTCGTCAATTAACGATGCGCTCAATACTGGATTGCGGAGGAACTCGCGACAGGCATCGGTGGTGATGGTGAAGCCATCGGGAACCGGGATTCCTAACCCCACCATTTCGGCAAGGTTTGCACCTTTGCCCCCGAGTAACTCCGTCTTCGTCCGGTCACCCTCGCTAAATGGGAAAACAAGTCTTGCCACACTACTCCCCTGAAAAGCCCCGTCTGACATTTCTTTCATGGCCGAAATCCTATATGATTTTAGAGTCCAAAGAAGTCTAAAGTAGGGAATATGTCGACCAACAAAAGACGAGTCTTAATAATTGATCCAAAGGTAAAGAGCTATAAGTGCATTGACTTTGAACTTACCAGCTTGATGCCCATTAGTCTTTTACTAACAAATTATCTGGCCACTAACGATGATCTTGATACGGTTGTAAAAAGAGACTTTATAGTTATTGGAACAGGAGTATTGGGTGGACACGCTGGAGTAGGTCTAGCAGTTTCTACACTCACTGGTATTTCGCCTCAATCAAATCGTGTGATTGAGGCGAAAATCGAGGGAAAATTGGCAGCATCAATTCGATCTTTAGGTCTTGATGCATTAGCAATTGATGGTTGCTCTGATTCGATGATTGGATTAAAGATTTCTTCCCAGAATAATCAATTAGTTGTTAAATTTGAAGATGCGGAATTACTTCGTGGCAAAAGCGTGTGGCAAACAACTAAAAGCTTAGAGAAGGACAATCAGACTGTTCTTGCTATTGGTAAAGCGGGCGAAGAGAAAGTTCCTTCAGCATCTGTAGTGTGTGATTATGGATTTCCAACTCAAACTGGAGGAGTTGGAGCAATTTTTGGTCGATTACAAATTAAGTACATTGCAATCCAATATGGCATATTTTTGACGCCAGGGACTATGACACGACAAATTTCTTTAGAATATTTAGATGGTATAAAAGCAGGGAATATTCTGAGCAAGTTTCATTTTGATCCTCCAGGTTTTGGAGTTTTTGTCAGTCCGACACTCTCGGGATATCTTGGTGGTGGAAATTTTGCGACTAAATTGCCAAGTGAGACTGAGCAATTTAATCCTCAAGATTACATTGATAGGCTTGCGCCAAATCAAGAGGCTAGTTGCCCAGGATGTATTCAAAATTGCTTGAAGGTAATCGGTTCCACTCCTGGAGAATCTCCGGATGGATTTCGAGTCCATCAACTCGGTATTACAGTTTTCGCCTCACAATGGGCTGATAGCGATCCTGACCGAGCACTACGGTTCAATTCCTACTGTCATGAAATTGGCGTTGAACACCTCTATATAAGTGCCCTACTTTTACAAGAAGAGCCTAGAAGGGATATTTCCGTTGAAGAGCTGGTGGACAGGGTCTATGAAAAAAATTTGAATGCTGATGCCTTGGCTGTCAAAAACATGCCCTTGCCTCCTTTTGACCCGAGAGGTAATCAGGCTTTAGGTGTAGCGATGGCTCTAAACCCAACAGGGCCTAGGTATGATGTGATTGAACACGATATTGATTTCGATCCTCACTGGTCGTGGGTGCGACATAGCATTTTCGGTCAGGAGTTCGGCATCCCTGAAGGTGGGTTGCCTGTGGCAACGCTTGACGCTAGGCGACACCAACCTATTGCCGAAATTTGGAAATTGTGGAGCGCGCTGGATGCTCTAGGAGTGTGCATCTTTGCTTCACCACCAACGCGTGATCTAAGGCTTTCACATATTTACGCGATGACACTAGAGATTACTGGCCAATCACTTAACCGAGAATTATTGTTTGAGTTAGGTTTGTCTAGATTGTCTCTATTGAGACGATTGAATGGTCTACTTGGTCTGAAATCCGACGAGGACGATCTTCCAGAGTATTTCTTCAAAAATCCAATTTCGGCGGAATCTATGGAATCTGATGGCCCCATTTTTGGAAATGAAGATGTATCTGGAATCAAGCAGTCAAAACTCTATTTTGCAAACCTATCCCGAAATGAATTTGATGCCGCAAAGAGCTTCATTTACAGGGAATTTGGATGGGATCGTAATGGCTCGGTAGTTGACAATCATCCAATCACAACTAAGTCTTTGACCTTACAAAAGCAATTTAATAAAATTATTAATGATAAAAATTATTCTTGAATATAAATGTTGTTACAACTAGGTGTGTATTGCTCTAATTACCGACTACTTCACGAAGTCGTTGCGCAATCCAATCCTGAAGCTCAACTCCTTGCGTAATGACTGTACCGTAATTGAAGAAGCCGTGGATCATTCCTGCAAAATCTTCATAAACAACACTGTTTTTGTGTTCAGACAATAATTCCGCATATCGCTTTCCATCGTCCTTCAAAACATCATATTCAGCGGTGATAACAATTGCCGGTGGTAGATTTCTCAAATTCTTAGCACTTAAAGGAACTGCATAAGGGTTGGCCTTATCTTCTTCAGTTTCCAAATACAAGCTCCAAAGCCAACTCATGGTGCGCTTAGACAGCCCATAGCCCTTCGCATTATTCAAGTACGATTCAGTCTCAAAATTGACTCCAAGGCAGGGGTAAATGAGAAGTTGAAAGGCCATATTTAGTGACGACTCATCACGTGCCCGCAAAGCAACGCCGGCTGCTAAATTTCCACCCGCACTATCTCCGCCGACACCTATTTGAGATTTAACAATATTGAGAGATGAAGCATTTTCAAAAACCCATTGCAATCCTGCATAACAATCATCATGGGGGATGGGGAACTTGTGTTCTGGAGCTTTTTGATAATTTACAGAGAAAATCACACAGTCTGCTTTTTCCGATAAATTACTTAGTTGAGCGTCATAGAAATCCACGGAAAAATATGCCCACCCACCTCCATGAAAATAAACCATAGCGCTATGTGGTCCTGGAGTGTTAGGTGTATACGACCGCACCAGTATGTCCGCGGTTGGCCCCGGAATATATCTGTTGAAAATAGTCACCAAATTACTGACTGTTCCAGAGAGTGAAATGGCTGCATATGCTCCAGCCCGCCCAGATGGGATCGATATATCAATAAGTTCTGGAGCATCAATACTCGGAGATAGAAATTCGGCACATTGAGGGTCTAGCATTACTTTTAGTTTCCTTTCTGCACCAACAGCATTGATCACTCTTTTATAGAGCCCGAAAGCATGCCACGAATAAGTCGCTTCTGGGCCATCATAAAGACCAACATAATTGGAAGGGCAATTAAGATTCCCGCCAAGGCAATTTCAGGCTTAAAAATCGGTAATGAGGTTGCGCCAACCCCCGGATTAATCGCAGGAGTTGAGTAAAAAAGGAATCCAAGACCAATTGGTAAAGTGTAATTTTCTGGAGATGGTAAGAGTACATAAGGCAAGAAGAAATTAGCCCAATTACCCACGAATGCAAAAAACATCAACAATGAAACAACAGGTCCCGAAAGGGGAAGGGCTATCTTTGAAAAAAGCCGATAGTCATTGCAACCATCTATTCTGGCCGCTTCATAGAGTTCCGTTGGAATTGTGGTAGAAAAATAAATGTAAGCTAAAAATGTGCCAAAGGGGTATAAAGAAGATACAAGTATGACTCCCAAAGGGTTATCCATCAATTTAATCTTGTCAATAAGAACAAAAATGGGCACTACAAGGGCCATAGGCGGTATAAGCATTGTAATCAGAGTGGATATTAATAAGAATTTTTTTATTCTAATCTTGGATGCTGCCAATACAAAACCTGCCAGGGTTGCAGAAGTGGTTGCTATCACAACGATGGCAGCCGTGTACCACAGTGAGTTCCAAGCCCAAGACTTAACTACGCCATCATTAAAAGATTGCAAATTTTCCCATGCGACGCGATATCCCTCAATCGAACCAAAGGCAAGTGGATTGCGGTCTGTTATCTCAGCATCTGTTTTAGAGGGAGCCAATAGCAACCACAGCATTGGAATTATACTCACTACTGCGAAGAATATGAGTAAAAGATTAGCCATTGCTGTTCCAGCAATACTCTCTTGACGAATTCTGGTGCGCACTAAATATCGTTTTAAATTCAACATATTAATAGGCCTCAATCTTCTTTCGCTTTAAGTCCGTATTTGCCTCTTCGAACATATCTGTTTTGAAGATGACAATCAGAGCACCAATTAATGTAGGAAGTAAAAGTAGTAGTGACAGCGCAGCGGCACCACCAAAGTCACCATCCATAAAGGCAAGCGTGTATGCAAGCTGGTCGAGTGACCAGTCTTCCGCAATTCCCCTCTGAATTCCCTCATTGAGTAGTTGAGGTTCTACGAAAACCTGCAAACCCCCTGCAAAAATGAGTATGGACATATAAATAATATATTTTTTGATAAGAGGCAATTTTATTCGAAGAGCAAGTTGAAGTCCTGAGCATCCATCTACACGTGCCGCCTCGATAATTTCACTTGAAAGTGACTGTAACGAACCAAACTGGATTACAATCCAATATCCTGCGACAGCAAAAAAAGCCATGATTGCTAGAATAATCGGCAGGTTGTCGGTTTGAAATACTTGAGCACTTTCCGTAATACCAAGAAAGGCTAAAGGTTTTTTTATAGGACTAAAGGTAGGCTGGAGCATCGCGTACCAAACTAAAACAGCGACCGCTCCGGACACCGAAGCTGGAATAATGTATGCCAATCGTAAGAATCTCTTCCAATTTCCGGGTTTGAGATCCAGCATTAGAGCAAAAACGATCACAACCAATAGTGTCATTGGTACAAAAATCGCCATGAATTGAAGAACGTGCTCAAGTGCCGGTAAAAATCTAAAGTCTTGAATAATTATCTTGAATGCATCCCAACCGCCATCGGGATTCGCGCGGGATTTATGCGGTACTTCAAGAAATGCCAAAAATATTGGAACAATTCCCCAAATCAAGAGGAGAAATAAATAAGGAAGCACCATGATATACATGGCAAGACTGCCTCTTGATTTATTCTTCATGATATCAACTCCCGTCTTTGAATCTTGGTTGTTTATAGTAGGGGACCAAGTCAAGTATGAAGATACTCAACTTGGTCCCTTAACTTGGTGCTACTTATTAAGTAACTACCTTGTAACCGAGTTTGTCAGCAAGCGAACTCAATGTCTTTGCCGCAGCATCAATAGCAGCTTGGACATTCTTGTTCTTCTTAAAGTCGGCACCAAAGGCACCTTGCATAGAACCCCATGAGTCATAGCTCACTGGTTTTTCACCTGCAAAAATCTTCTTTCCGGCGGAATTCAAGGCTGGAATTGGATTTTTTGCGTAGTAAGGATCCTTAGACAATTTTGTCTGCCATAATGCAACTCCCTTGAGAGACGCTGGGTAGGTAACTACACCTCGTGAGCCGTCTGGGTTCTTCACATCAACAACAACTCTCTTGTCACTGATCATGAATTTGATGAAATCCATGGCTACCTTTGGAGTCTTGTAGTGGCGAGAAACCGTATAGATTCCACCGCCCCACTCTCCTGAGTAGTTGATCTTTTCACCTTCCCATAGTGGCATCTCTTCCGCTGTCATTTCTCCTGCAGGAACGTTCCATGATGAGGCTGGACGAATGATGTACTCGCCAAACCAAGATGGTCCCAAAGTCATAACAACCTTATTGGGTTTAGCGAAATCTTCGATGAAATCCGCGTCCCAAGCTGCGGACGTTGATAGGACACCAGAATCAACCATCGGCTGCAATAAGTCTGCCACGCGAGTGCACTTTGGAGACTTCGGAGCAATTCGAACCTCTGATCCAGAACGAGCTTCGTTGAGAGGACATTGCGATGGCCACAAGTATGAGGAGTACATTCCAAGATCACCCAATGCACCTAAGGAATAACCCTTGTGATTCTTAGCGATATCAGCGCCGATTGCAGCAAACTCTTTCATTGTCTTCGGAACTGTGTAGCCAAAGTCCTTCATGAGCTTGGTGTTAACCCACAAAACTGTTTGTGCAATGTCATCCTTAACGCACATATATTCGCCTGTTGCAATTTTGCACCACTGATTAAAGGGTGCAACATCGTCCCAGAATGATTTTGGCGCATACTTATCAAGCGCAAGAGCATATGATGCGTCTTGCAAAGGTCCGACATCATTTGGAGGGCCGAATACGACATCGGGCCAACCCTTTTTAACACGGTTAAAAAGGTTGACTTTTCTGAGCATGTCCGCCTGATCGTGAAGTTCAACTTTGGCATTCACTTTGCCCTTCATGACCTTGGCATATTCCTGCGCTCCTGGCAATCTCGGCGCATCCACCCAGATGGTAATGCTGGGGATGGCCGCAGGTGCCGGTACTGCTGCAAGACAGGCTGAGAAGACTGTTGCAACCGCCACAAAGGCCAACTTAGTTTTCTGATTTTTCAAGATTCCTCCTTCTGGTATCCAGTTGCGACCAAACCTTTTTGGTCGAACCAGTTACTGGAATACTAGGCACAAAATACTATTTCGTATAGTATTTTTAAAAGATTTTTTCAGCCTGTCGCAGCGGGTTTGCAGAGGTCTATCAAATCGTTACAAACCGGGAAGTACGCCATGAAAATAACCAACGTCGAGGTCATCCTCGAAAATCGCAAGGGCGTCAATCCACCATTTATCTGGCGCAAGAATGTCCCTGGCTCAGACCCAGACACCGTCGGGGCTTGGCTGGTGGTTGAGACCGATGCCGGAATCACTGGCTTTGCCAGCGCTCCTCGCGGCGTGATCATGAAGGATTATGTCGACCGTCGATTCCGCGCCGAGTTAATCGGCCAAGACCCGCTGATGCGCGAATATCTCTGGGAGCGCGTCTGGGAGCTCGATCGCATCGAACGCTTCGCCCCCAACATGACCCACGTGATCGATGTCGCCCTCTGGGATATCGCAGGCAAGCAGGCAAATCTTCCGGTCTATAAATTGCTGGGAGGTTTCCGAGAGAAACTTCCTGCTTACGCGTCGACCGTTACTTACTCAAGCATCGAAGAGTTTCTCGACATTGCAGATCAATGTTTGGAGCTTGGTTATCCCGCAATCAAGCTACATGCCTTTGGCGATGCAAGGAAAGATGCGCTCCTTGGTCAGAAATTGCGCGAACATGTTGGTGATGATGTCCCGCTGATGTATGACGGTTCTGCTGGCTTTGATTTAATGGATGCTTTCTATCTTGGCGAAGCGCTCTATGACGCAGGTTTCCTCTGGTATGAGGAGCCGATGCGCGAATTCAGCATCACTGCATATAAGTGGCTGGGCGAGCGCACCAGGATTCCTCTTCTACTAGGTGAGGTCACCGATGGCGCACACCTGAGCGCCGGCGATTTTGCAGCATCGGGCGTCGCCTCTGCGCTGCGCACCAGCACCTTCTTGCGTGGTGGCTTTACCGGCGCAATGCGTATCGCCCACCTTGCCGATGCTTATCACCTTCGCACTGAAGTTCATGGCTCTGGCCTAGAAAGCGCACATCTCTGTATGGCAATTCGTAACACCACGTATTACGAATCCTTGGTCTGGCATAACCCAACATCTCGCGAAGAGTTCGTCGGTGCTCAAGGTTTTATTCACGCACCAACCGGTCCTGGCGTTGGCTTTGAAGATCGTTGGGCAAAACGTGGAGTACCAGAAGGGTTGCAGCGTTTTCTATGACAGTTGTTACCTCGATTGAGACTTTCGATACCTGCTTTCCTACATCGCAGGACCTCGATGGCTCTGATGCGATGAAAAAAGATCCGGATTATTCGGTGGCCTATCTGCGCTTCCATACAGATAGCGAAGGCTTGCACGGAGATTCATTGGTCTTCACCATGGGTCTAGGTAATGATTTTCAGGTCAACGCTATTGACGTTTTCGCCGAAAAAATAGTGGGGCGCGATACCAAGGAGTTCTTTCAATCAATCGGAGATGTTGCGCGCGAGGTCGCACCAACCCCGATTGCGACCGGTGCTTACCGTGCACCGCTGCTCCCCGGTTCTGGTGCACAGATCAAAGATTACACATTAGTGAAATACTCAATAAAGATAGCGGTCGGATAATGAATGAGTTAGATAACTTGATTGCAGTCGTAACCGGAGCCGGGTCCGGAATTGGTTTAGCAGTAGCGACCCAGCTCAATTCCCTGGGCGTCAAAGTCTTTGGCCTGGATATTAACGAGGGCGAGATGAAGGGCGTTGCCGAATACGTTGCCTGCGATGTCGGAGATACCGCTCAAGTGAAGAAAGCCTTTGAAACAATCTCATCCAGAGTTAATCACATCGACATGCTCTTTAATGTGGCTGGCGTTGGTGCAGTCGGTGCCGTCGAGGATGCAACTGATGATGAATGGCACCGAGTGATGAACATCAATGTTGCAGGTACATCTCGCGTCAGCGCTACAGCAATGCCGCTTCTGCGCAAGAGCGCATCAGCATCGATTACCAACACCGCTTCCATCGCGGCAACTGCTGGCCTACCAAATCGCGCCGTGTATTCGGCAAGCAAAGGCGCAGTCCAATCCCTCACCCTTGCGATGGCCGCCGATTGCATCAAAGAGAAAATTCGCGTCAACGCGGTCAACCCTGGCACTGCGAATACACCATGGGTAAAACGCCTCCTTGGTTTAACGACCAACCCCGAGGCCGAACTGGCAGCGCTGCAGGCTCGCCAGCCGATGGGTCGCTTGGTGGAGGCCGATGAGGTCGCATCAGCAATGATTTATCTTGCTAGCCCCGCTCAAAAATCTACCACTGGCACTATCCTTGCCGTCGATGGTGGAATGCAAGGGCTACGTATTCCCAAATAACTAGCGATTTTCGCTAGTTAATCCAATAGCCGCAGGAGGTCTAGGTGTCTCCCCGTAAAGCAGCCACGCCACCGGCAAAGAAGCACACTCCCCGTCGTAGCGTTTTAAGCGATGAGATCTACGACATGATCAAAAATATGATCATGGCCCACGAAATTCAACCTGGCGTGCGCGTCAATATTGATGCCCTCGCCCAACAACTTGATGTCTCGCAGACCCCGATTCGCGAGGCGCTAGCAAGTCTGGAATCAGATGGTTTGATCACCAAAGAACCGCTCAAGGGTTATCGCGCCACCAAATTGTTGACGATGAAAGAGCTCAACGATCTCTTCCAATTTAGGTTATTAATTGAGCCTTGGGCTGCAGAGCAAGCGGCCAAGCGGATCGACTCCACCGGTAAATCAGCGTTGAAGGCAGAGATGCAGATTGCAAAAGAGGCAATCAAGTTGGCCGGCCATAGCCAGCTCCAAGCATTGACCGAACATGATTCGCGTTTCCATGTCATGGTCTCAAATTTCTCCGGTAACGGCACCGTTGCAGATTTCTACGAGCGCACCCACTGCCATCTCCATCTCTTCCGCCTGTATATCGCCGGTGAAATGAACATGATTGATCGCGATAAAGGCGGCGAGTTCGTCCACGAACTCTTTGATCAGTATTACCAATCAGAATCTGGTCAGGTCGCTATCAAGGAACATGATGTGATTGCTAAGGCGATTATCAATAATGACAGCAAGGCTGCGCGAAAAGCGATGAACGATCACATTCAATCCTCGCTCAATCGATTTGCACCGACAGCCCAAGCAGCTCAGAGATGACCCCAATCATCTGCGCTGCTTGCGCGACCTCACTCGAATCCTATAGTCTCTACACGGTTTTCCTATAGGATTTTGCGGAAAGGTATCGCATGCTCTCTCGGATTAAAGAGATCGAAATCCGGGCCTGTCGTGGCGCCGATGAACTCAATAGCCTCGATGCTGTCGCTGCAGTGAAGTTACCTGGCGGCTCTCGACCTGATTTCACCGTTGTCACCATCACCACCGAAGATGGCATCAAGGGAACTTCTTTTGGCTTTGGCGCACAAGATGCCCAGGCAGCAGCAGCAACTATGTCGCAGGTAAAACCATTCTTTATCGGACGCAGCGCCCATAATTCAACAAAAAACATGAAAGATTTCGAACTCTTCGATCGCCGCTGGAATCACGTTCCCATTTATTCCTATGCTCCTTTTGATAATGCATGTTGGGACATCGTCGGCAAGATGGCACATCTACCGGTCTACAAGATCTTAGGAGCAGCGCGCGAGAAAGTGCCGCTCTATGTATCGTCAATGTTCCTTCCTGGCCCAGCAGATTATGCAAAGCAAGCTCTTGAAGTAAAAGCCAAGGGCTATAAGGGATACAAACTCCACCCACCTGGAGGTTTAGATCTGGATATTGCCTGCTATCGCGCAGTACGCGAAGCAGTCGGTGATGATTTCACCTTGATGGCCGATCCGGTGATCATGGCCTCGTATGAAGATGCGCTTAAGGCTGGTCGCGAACTCGAGCGCCTTGGATACAAGTGGCTCGAAGAACCGCTGCTGGATGTCGATCTCTACAGCATCAAAAAGCTGCGTGAAAAGCTCGATATTCCTATCTGTGGCACCGAGGTCATCGCCGGCAACCACTATGCCGTTGCCAACGCCATCAAAGAGGGCATTGTCGATATCGTGCGCACCGATGTTTCCTGGCGCGCCGGCATCACTGCAGTGATGAAGACCGCTCACGTGGCAGAGGCCTTTGGCGTCAAATGCGAGCTCCACACCACGATTTATCACGGCCTAGAGCAGGTACAGCTGCATCCATCCCTTGCCATCAGCAACTGCGAATTTTTCGAGACACTCTATCCATTCGATGATTTCGAATTCGGTACTAAGAGCAAACTCAACATCGTTGATGGTTATGTCATGGCGCCACAAGGTGAAGGTCTCTGCATCGACTATGACTGGGATTTCATCGAGAACCACACTGTTGCGGTTCTCTAAATGTTGATTGTGAAAGTAGATAACGCCAAGGCTTTCATGAAGCCCGGCCGCCATCGAAAGTTGTGATCGCACCTGATTCCATTAAGGGATCTCTTCCTGCTGTCTCGATTGCTGCAGCAATTGCACACGGCTGGCTTAGCCAACGACCTAACGATGAAATCGTGCAGATTCCACTCGCCGATGGCGGTGAAAGTTCCATCAATACGCTGCACCGAGTTCGAGGCGGCCTTCTCCTTGTTATTGGGAGCAATCGCCCAAAAACTTAGGTTAAGTTTCTGGTGATTGAAATTTTAATTATTTAATTTACTGCGCGCTTTGTACCCACAAACCAAAAAATTCCCGCAATTATGTGCATGGATGCTAATCCGACTGCAGTCTTGGATTCATCTGAAGCAGTAAAAGGTGCAACTGCGGTAACAATTCCAAATGCGAGACCGATGATTGGTGAATTCTTGAGGAAACCTTGTGATTTCTTTCCGATGAAGTTTGCAACAATGGCCGCAAGAACAAGTCCAAAGAACGTTGACCCAAAGACCATAGGCAAGGCAATCTGCTGCGAGCCTCCTTGATTGACAATCATTGTTGCGTCAGCGCTTTTGGCGATGAAAAAGATAATTGAATTGAGGATTCCTCCAATAGCTGCGAATCCTGCAAGTTTGCGAACGTTTATTGATTGATTCATAGTGATGTGAAGTAAATCAGATATAGTCGATATGTCAAGTAAAAAACACTCGGTTTGGCTTAACTTGAGGAAGGCATATCCTTGGACACAGATGGCTGTGGCGAAGACTCTGGTGCGCCTCAAAGCAATATCTGAAGCGCTATAAAGTTCATTGTTTTCACTGAATGATTATTGAATTATTACAAAAGACTTAGTTTCGGTTACCTCTCGATTCCGATCTAACTCTTGAATAGTTTTACGCCGCAAACCATCGTGCTTGGGTCTACCAAGAATCACCACGGACCCACTCGACAAATATTTTTCTATCTGGCGCTGGTACAGATCTGACTTTAAGCGCCGCTCCTTTGAAGTCATATCTTGAGAATTGGTCGAGTTGATTCCATAAATAACTCCCGTAACATCAAAAATCAAATGACAATTATTCTGAAGATCTTTTGTAAGAGTATTAGTCAGCGCAAGCAATACAGGATCATCACTAGTCACACACCTACTTTTTTGAAGCGGCAATTGTTCAATTTTTGTGGGTAGGTCTCTTCCAGGTTCTTGAGTTAGAGTGCTGTGAAAACTAATTGTAATGAAGCTGGCGATGACCAATCCAGTGATGATATTTCTATGGAATTCACCAAGGGTAATACCCGCAATGAGCGCCAGTGTTGCTGCTACGAATGAGGGGTAAGCATTGAAGAAGACTGGGGTTTGGAGCAAAACAACAAATTGAGCAGCAAATAGAAACAAAATCAGAATTCCTTGATCATGTTTTTTAAAGAATCTTATGAATGGAATTGTCAGTAAAGTCACGATAGCTACTCCAACAACAAATCTTAAATTGCTATTATGAAGAAAAGTTAAACTCGTAAAGTTGAAAATTTGGTCAATACGAGTCCTGAGAGGTAGCTGAAAATTTGCTCGATGTATTTGTGCCGTAATTATCAGCTCCCAAAAGCGCGACCCTGCTTGATACCAGAACCAGGCAATTATCAATAAGAAAGTTCCCAAAGCTACTGAGCCAAAAATAAGCGCTCGTAGAACTTCTCTATTAAGTACGAGCCAGGCGAAAATTATAACAACTGGAACGGCAAACCATAATTTAGTTGAAACTGCGATTCCTAATGCTAGACCTGCGAATGAAATTTGAATTTTTGAAGTTTTAGCCTTCGGTATTAGATATAGCGCAACCAATAGCGCCAGACTTCCAATACCCTCTAAATATGCTGTTCTTTCAACTCTTACAACAGGATTCCATACCGCATATATAGTAGCCGCAATTAAAGCAGCAGGTTTGTTGAATCTTTTTGCAATGACATAAATGAGTGCAGTTGAAGTTGCACCAATAAGCATAAAGAATATTCGAGCTGCATAAAATGCGAAGGAATCGGAAGTTAATTTAGATATCCAAGTAAATGGAGCCAGTATCAAGAGAATTCCGGGAGGGTGCACTAAAACAAAATCTTTGTATGGGATTAGGCCGTGTACAAACGCTGCAGAAGCTCCAAAATAGACTCCATCGTCATATCCTAAAATTGAATCAAATCCGCCAGCGAACATTAAGGAAAGTAAACGCGCCAGAAATGCGAATACAAAGACCGCATAAACCATATTTACAGAGTACTTGGCCAACCTAAAATCACCTGAGTATTCACCTTATTTACCCCTAGATTTTGTGCAGTTGCACCGAGGCACTTCTTGGGCTTATTCAAGGATCTAGCTGCAGTTAGGCGAGAAGATGGACTATTTCTTAGAGTTTTCAGGTTTTAGCCTGTAGATTTCCGCTGTCCAACTAACTAAAGAGCCGCTAGAGCTCGTCATTTGAGGTGAGAAAAGCCAGTCAGGAGAAAATAATTGGCAGAATTTACTAATCGGGTATTAATTCTCGGTGCAGGATCAGTATCACAATCAGTCACACCACTTCTTATCGAGCATCTAGTAGATGCAAAACAAATCACAATTATGGATATGCGAGATAATCGCTCTCGTTTTGAAGAACCCCTGAAGCAAGGGGCAACATATGTTCAAGAGACAATCACTCAAGAAAATCTTGATTCACAATTATCAAAGTATTTGAAAGCCGGCGATTTTCTGCTGGATTTAGCTTGGTATATCGATGCCAATGTCATCATCAACTGGTGCCATGAACATGGAGTCCTGTATCTCAATACTTCAGTCGAAGAGTGGGATCCATTCATTGGTGGAGAGAAGCGCCATCCACTAGAGCGCACCCTGTATTACCGTCATATGAAGCTGCGCGACATGAAATCAAAATGGACCACTAAGGGTCCAACTGCAATCGTTGAACATGGTGCAAATCCTGGATTTGTATCGCAATTAGTGAAGAAATCTCTTGTAGATATTGCAACTCAGGCGCTAAAGGATGGAAAAGCAGCGAATGGAGTAGAGACTGCACTCACTGCAGAAAGTTATAACGATCTAGCTCATCTTTTAGGTGTGAAGGTTATCCATATTGCTGAACGCGATACCCAGGTGACCAATAAGCCCAAGCAACCAGATGAGTTCGTCAACACCTGGTCAGTGGAAGGTCTGTATGAAGAGGGCCTTGCTCCAGCAGAACTGGGGTGGGGCACTCATGAAAAGACTTTGCCAACAAATGCTTATGAGTATGCCGATGGTCCAAAGAATCAAATTGCTATTGCACAACCTGGTGCAACTACATGGGTGCGCTCTTGGGTACCAAATATTGAAATTCACGGCATGGTTATTAGACACGGCGAAGCCTTCACAATTTCAGATCATTTAACAGTGTGGGATGGGGCCAAAGCCATCTATCGACCAACTGTGCATTATGCGTACTGTCCCTCAAATGAAACGATTGCATCACTCAAAGATCTAGAGATGCGTTCATGGGATCTGCATAAAAATCAGCGCATAATGAATAATGAAATTACAGATGGAGAAGACCGCCTGGGCGTGCTCTTGATGGGTCATTCCTATAAGTCATGGTGGACAGGTTCGCTTCTTAATATTCATGATTCACGCAAACTCATTCCAGGACAATCCGCCACCACAGTTCAAATTGCTTCAGCTGTCTATGCAGCAGTTGCTTGGGCGATGAAGAATCCAGATAAAGGTTTGCTTGTGCCGGATGAATTGCCATGGCGCGAAGTTTTGGCATTTGCAGAGCGATACTGGGGTGGAATTCACTCTGCTGCGGCAGATTGGGACCCGCTCAAGAATCGCAAGGATTGGTTTGAGGGTTGGAACAACAAAGTTGTTGATCGCTCAGACCCGTGGCAATTTAGTAATTTCTTAGTCTAAGAATTACTGAAATGACGCGCTTAATTCATGAGCGCAATTATTGCTCCAGCGACCGTCAAATTGATGACGTCATTTGCCGTTTCAATAATCCAAACCTTGATGGAGTCTCCACCGAATAATCGGTGTGAAAGTGATGCGCACGCACCTATTCCAAGACCGAGCGCTAATCCGATTCCTGCTCCATCGATAACTCCAATATCCATGCCATGAACACGTAGCGAATTCATGACTAGGCCTAGTGTGATTGTTTGAATGAGAACTCCGACAATTGTTCCGCCAAAGAGGATTACGGGCTTATTTTGGTTTGCAGTGAGCTGCCCCGAAGGGATTCCACGAGCTCTCATCCAAATTGGATAGAAGGTCTTTGGCCCAAACCAGATTGCGCCTGATACAAATGAAAAACCGAATGCAATAACGAGCGATAAGTAGTTGAATCCCTGAAATGTCATATCGATATCTTACAAAAAGAATTACTTATTAAATGGATTTGAAAAGATTGTCTTCTCTGTGGCTTCAAGTTCTAAGAGGCGATTCCACTTTGCAGTGCGCTCGGAGCCATGAGTTGAACCGACTTTGATTTGATGGGATTTCCATCCAACCGCTAAATCGGCAAGCCAAGCATCCTCAGTTTCTCCAGAGCGAGCAGAAACCACAGTCGCAAATCCCTTGACTTGGGCGCTGCGAAGTACTTTTTGAGTCTCAGTCACCAATCCGTTTTGGTTTGGCTTTATCAAGATTGCATTGGCACTACGTTCAGATACAGCACGATCGAGTCGATTCTGATTGGTTGTAAGCAAATCATCGCCAAGAATCTGTAATCCCTGCGGAGCGCTAGCTGTAAAGCGCTGCCATGCATCCCAATCATCTTCAGCAAAGGGATCTTCGATTGAAATAATCGGATGGCGTGAAACTAAGTCATTCATATGCGTAACAAAATCCGAGCTGGTAAAACTTTTAGATTCCGTCGCAAGATGATAAGTGCCTTCACTAAAAAACTGCGTAGCAGCAATATCGAGCGCTAAATACACATCTTTGCCTGCTGCCAAACCTACGGAGGCAATCGCTTCTTCTACAAAAGCGCATGCAGCTGAGATTGATGGGAAAGGAATTCCGATTCCACCTTCATCAGCAACTAAGTGAGTGAGCTTGCCCTGTTTGGCTCCAAGCGCTGCCGCTGCCTCTCGAATTGCCGCTGCCCATGAAATCGCTTCTGCAAAGGAAGAAGCACCGACAGGCACCACGAGTACATCTTGGATATCAAGAGTTTTTCCAGCATGCGCGCCGCCTGACAAAATATTGACCATGGGCATAGGAATCTCGAGCGGACCTGAATGGGAAAAGAACCTTGCCAATGATTTCCCTGCCACAGCAGCTTCGGCAATTGCAGCTGCCAAGGAGACTGCCAACGTTGCATTAGCGCCCAAAGTTGAATGGCTAGATGTTGGATCTAGTTGCAAGAGAGTTTGATCTACATCATTGAGCGATAGAGCCATATTTTCAAGTGCCGGTGCGATGACAGAGTTGACATTACTTACTGCTTGATTGACTGATTTACCAGAATAAAACTTATTTGAAAGGGCAGAGTCGCCATCGCGGAGTTCTTTTGCTTCATGTTTTCCTGTTGAAGCTCCGGAAGGAACACGAGCTGTGTACGTTGCACCATTTTCTAACGTGATGGCAGCGGCCACAGTGGGTCGACCACGCGAATCTAATACTTGGTAACCCAATACATTTGTGATTTTCATGGCAGTACCTTCATGAAGAGATCGTCTATGCCAACTTGAATACCTGCTCCCAAAATCCTCTTGGTATGTGCAACGAGCAAGTTTTGCTTATTGGAATCAAGATAATTCACGGGAGATTTACCTTCAACGCGAGCAAGTGCAATGAGGGCAGTATGGAGTCCAAAAGTAGGCGAGATGGGACGAAGTTTTGAGTATTCAGCGACATATTGCTGAGCGCATGCCTTTAGTAGTTTTGCTTCAATTTCAACATCTGTTCGGTAGAACTTGCAGAGTAAATGAGCCAAGAGAAAGGCAACATCGAATACTGGATTTCCAACGTGAGTTACCTCAAAATCTAAAATATAAACCTGATCATCTTTCCCAACCATCATATTTTTGGGAGAAAAATCGCCGTGCACAATGGTGGTGGTATCCCCTTCAAGTTCTGAGATAAGTGCGTTGATAGCGCTTTCTATCGGTGGATTCTTGGCGGCTACAAAGCGATAAAAAGGATCGATGCGTAATTGCTCAAAGAGAGTATCTTCCATAAATTGCTCGCGCGCATCGTTGTTTTCGACTCCATAGTTATGCCAAATAGCGAGTGTTCGTCCCAACTCTGCTGCGACATCTGGATTAATGACCCCGCTCAAGAGATCGGTCTTCCAGACTGTACTGCCCAATGGAACCCGCTCTAAAATTAAAATAAATCTCTCAGAGTCTAGAAATACTAAGTTAGGAACTTGTTGTGGGCTTAAGCGATGAAAGAGCGAAATCGCATTTGCTTCAACAATTGCTCGGCGTTGATCCGCTTCCCATTTTTCAGCAACTTTGAGTTCTGCAAGCGCCTGCTTCAGTACTAATTTCTGAGTAGATGTAGATATTGCTAAGACAACATTAGATACTCCGCCAGTCAGAATTTCTACTTCAGGGCGATCGCTTTCAGCCACAATTCCCTTAGCGAGCAGATAGGGAATAACAGTCTCTTCCGTTAGCAGTTCGGTACTCATGACTTCTTCGATTCACTCTGCCGGTTCACATTGGAAAGCGCCCACAATACGCAGAGCACAATACCGATTGCAGATAAGACCATAGTGAGCGTAACTGATTCGCCTAAGAGCAGCGCCGACCACCCAAGTGTCATGATCGCTTGCAGTTGTTGAACTTGCGATCCGTGCGCCACACCAAAATCTTGGAGACCGCGATACCACGCAAAGAATCCAAGGTACATCGATGAAATTCCAATACCAAGCATTCCTAAAACTGCATCGAGCTGGATTGTGTATTCGCTGCTAGTTGCTGCATAGACGATAAACGTTCCGGGAATAGCGATGGGAAGTGCAATAACAACGACCCATGAAATTACCTGCCAACCAGGAAGATGATTGGTAAGACCTGCTCCTTCCACATAGCAATAAGAAGAAGCGAAGACTGCTCCCATGATAACGAGGTCTGTCAGTAAATCTGATTGGCCAGTGCCGCCACGGCTGATTGAGAAGAAAACCAGAAGCGACGTTCCTAAAATGGATGCCAGCCAGAAAGAGATCCCTGGCTGCTTCTTATTCTTAATTACCGCCAGAATTGCAGTCACCAGTGGCATAACAGCAGAGATAACTGCAACGTGAGCCGAAGTAGTTCGATGGAGAGCAATAGCAATCAAAATTGGCCAACCAAAAACTGCTCCTAACGCGGTAAAGATGGTTGGTCTGATTAAGTGACGGGGGAGTTTAGGTACTTTCAGTAAAATCATTAATGGAATTGCTAAGAGCGATGCAATGACAGGACGTGCAAAAGCAGTGAAGAGTGGATCAAAGCTTTTAAGCGCAAGCTTGGTAAAAGGTAGAGAGAGCGAAAAAGCAAAGACTCCGATAAAGGCAAAGAGAAGACCACTTCGCTGTTTCTTTGTCAGTGAAGTGGCCACCTCGTTAGTTTAGTTGAGATTAACCTTTACAGATTTGCCGCTTCGTGCGGATTCGTGAGCAGCGTCAGCCAAAATTAGCGCTGCACGGCCATCATCGTAGGTTGAACCAAGGACTTTTCCTTGCTGAATTCCATCCACGAAGAGTTTGAGTTCGTTTCGATAAGAAGCGGCGTATCTTTCAAGGAAGAAGTCCATGTAAGGCTCGCCGGCACGAGTTGACTGGCTGTTATATAACTCAACTGTTGAATGTCCTAAGTTATTAATTTGCAGCATGCCTTTGTCGCCAAAGACTTCGATGCGTTGGTCGTATCCATATGAAGAATGGCGCGAGTTCACAATGGTAATGATTTCGTTATTGGAACCCTTCATAACGACGCTGATATTGTCGAAGTCATTCTCTTCTTTTATGTAGTCGCAGAAACTGTTGGCTCCAAAGGCAGATACTTCAACAATATTTGGAACAAAATTACGTGCCATATCAAAATCATGGATTGTCATATCGCGGAAGATTCCGCCAGAGACTGCAATATACCCTTGAGGTGCAGGGCCTGGATCGCGGCTCGTCATAATTACTTGCTCAATTGTGCCAATTTCACCTGCTTCAACTTTGCGCTTGACCGCTTTAAATTGTGGATCTTGACGGCGATTAAAACCAATCGTCACATTAGTCTTCGCAGAATTTACTAGTGGACGAAGTTCATCCACATTTTTTATATCGAGGTCAATAGGTTTTTCGCAGAGAGCATGCACCCCAGCGTTAATAGCTTCACGTAATAGCGGCACGTGAGTAGGTGTGGGAGATCCAATAATCACGGCATCAATTTCTCCAGAGTTGATTACTGCAGCTGGATCTGATGCAACTTTGCCACCGAAATCTGCAGTAACTTTCTTGGCAGATTCTTCAAAGGGATCAACGACATAGACCAGCTCAAGATTGGGGTTGTCATTGACACTTCCTGCATGGACATAACCAATACGACCAGCTCCGATAATTGCGACCTTGAGTTTCTGTGACATTGCTTTTCCTTATCTGATGTAGTTTCTATTTGAAACGTGTGCCTATCTGAGCGCCAATTGTGAGCGCTGTCTTGATATTCGCAAGCGATTCTTGATGTGTATAAAGTGGAGATTCGAGTAATCCAGCCTCCACATATTGCGCAAAGGCGTGCACTTGATGGATAAGACCTAGATGCTCTGGCATTCCTAATTCATCCACCCAAGTTGTCTGCTTTCCATTAAATCCAGGCTCGTGAATGGTGATTGATGTTGGCGTAAAGAAAGGAGTTCCAAAAGTGATAGCAGATTTGGTGCCTGATACTCCAGCCCAATGCGGAAGTGTGGTTCGGCCAGAGAGAACAAAGGTGGAACGAGATCCATTGGCATAACGCATAAAGGCATGAGTCTCTTCATCAATTTGATTGTGATGAAGTTTTCCAAATGCATGAATCTCATTTGGTTCACCTAAAAATTGTTGTGAAAAGGCGATTGGGTAGATACCCATATCAATGATGGGATTTCCGCCGCCAATTGTGTAGAGACGAGGAACCTCGAGGTTTGCTTGGCAGAAATTTGAGATCACAAGCTCAATATCGCCCAGTGATCCGTCTTTCATTAATTGACGAGCAATATCCATTTGAGGCAAGAAGCGAGTCCACATTGCCTCGAGAGCAAGAACTTTTTTCGCCTTTGCAGCTGCATATATTTGTTCTGCCTCGGCATAATCCATAGTGATGGGCTTTTCAATCAGAACGTGCTTGCCAGCATTGATTGCGATGAGAGCAACTTCTAATCGATCAGAAGGCAAAGTACCGAGATAAATGGCATCAATATCTTCTCGCGCTGCCAGTTCTTCATATGAATTGTGAAAAGATGGCAGATTCCATTTTTGGGCAAATGCTTCAGCTTTGCCAGGTGTACGAGATGCAATCGCCACAAATTCCTGTTTGGAATTAATCTGGGCGGTTCTGACCATGGCATCAGAAATCCAACCCGCTCCAAATACACCCCAGCGAAGTGGCTTTGAGTCAGCAGCTGTAAAGATATGTGGCTTTGGCAGTGTCGTCATGGTTGGCCTTTACTTATCTGGATTGGGGACGGTGACATCGCGAACAAATGATTCGAGATCATTGACAGATTGTAAGAATCCTCGCAGAGTGCGCAGCGTCGCACCGAAGTTGGTAAATTCTTCAGGCTTTAATCCATTTGGTTCGTACATCTTGCGAAATTCTGGAAGTTTTTCCAGCATCGGTTCAAGAATTCTCGCTTCAATTGGCTCTTCTACGCTGTTGAGATTGGGCATGATTCCAGAGTTATTGATGCGCACTTGCCATGCGTATGGCGGTGAAATGACAGCATCTCCGCCGATGATTCCTGACCAGTGCATATGATTTCTAAAAGCGGCAGAGAGCAAGCGTGTGCGATAACCGCGCTCTTTATAAATTTTATGAGCGTTACGAAAGACGGCAACACCGGCCCATTCCATGATCCCTGGATCTACTGAAACTCCTGATTTTTCTGCAGAGACTTTGACCCAATCATCAACACGTCCCACCATGATTGTGCAGACCGGTCCCATCTGAGAAATATCTAAACCTTCTGCTTCACGTCGCTTAAGCCCGCGTTCAATAGCTTCGGCAACTGCAATAGTTTGCGCCACCGAAAACGACACTGTGGCGTTGATGCTGACGCCTTGGTAAGTCGCTTCTTCAAAAGCCGAGAGCGCTTCTGAGGTCACTGGAATTTTTACAATCATATTCTTGGCAAGCTTTGAGAATTCAACTGCTTGCTCAGTAAGCGCCTTTGGATTTCTAAAATTACGAGGGTCGGTTTGAATAGAGAGACGACCATTTCTACCGTTATATTTTTCAAACTCTGGTTCTAATAACTTTGCTGCATTTATGGAGAGTTCTCGCACCATGGCCCAACCAATTTCATCTTCGGTTGCAGCTGGATGAGATTTCGCATACTCCTTAATACGCCCAATCCAATGTTCTTTATCGGCTTTGAGAGCAGTGAGGGCGATGACTGGATTACAAGTTGCACCAACGATTCCCCAATTGAGTGCATCCTTAAGTTCTTTTGGATCAGCAGAGTCATTCCAAAGAACGGTAGGTGAGTTCTTCTTCATATAGAGAAATGGTGACTCGCTCATACGTTCTCCTTTGTGGTTCGGTTTCCTGAAACTTGATGAACACTCTGCCAAGTGCCTGATGCTATAGAACGCTTAGCGGCAGCAACACATTCTGCGGCTGAATGACAATCTGCAGCAGATGGGGCAATTTGTTTACGTTCTAGAACAGATTTAATGAAGAGGGAAGCCTCAATAGTCTTTAAATCATCAAAACTCATCGAGATTCCTCGCCCTGGTTGGAATCTTCCGTATTCCCCATCGTCAGGTGCAGAGAGCGCGCGGGTAAAGCCGTATTCAGGGGCGTTTCTAAAAGCGACTTGCAGTTCGGTGAGATTCTCAAAATTCCATCTCAAAGTTCCCAGTGATCCACGAACTTCGATGCTGTATTCACAGGCAGGACCGACAGCGATTCTCGAACTTTCAAATGTTCCGCTCGCGCCATTGGCAAGTCGCATCATTCCGGAGGTCCAGTCCTCATTTTCAACTTGTTTGAGCGCTCCCGATGCATTCTTGGCAAAGTGTGAAGTTCCGGGAGCTGCTTCGCGCCGCTCTTTGATGAATATTTCAGATTGAGCACACACATCGATGATGTCATCGACTACATATTGAACTAAGTCGAAGCCGTGTGACATTAAATCACCAAGCACTCCAGAGCCCGCGTACTCGTTGACATAACGCCAAGTGAAGGCACCCTCTGGATCATTGACATAATCAGCAATCATTTTCACTTCAACGTTATAAATCTGACCCAATTTGCCGCTGCGAACTAGGTGGCGCGCATGTGCAATTGCTGGTGATTGACGATAGTTAAATCCAACAGCAGTCATTAATTTTTTGGCGATTGCACCCTCGGAAATTTCGCGAGATTCGATCTCGTTACGCCCCATTGGCTTTTCAATCCAAAAATCTTTTCCGGCTTTAATGGCAGCCATGGCAATTTCATGATGGAGAAAGTTGGGTGAACATATCGAGACGATGTCGACATCTGGATGGCTAATGACATCGAGATAATTTTCAGTGGCAGATTCAAAACCCATCAATTGTGTTGCATTGTCACGAGCTGCAGGCAGAGTATCTGCCGCAATTACTTTACGAATATTGACGCCTAGCTCTGGGTAACGTTCTGCAACCTGTGATATCCCACGGCTATGAACTCGTCCCATCCAGCCAACGCTGATGAGTCCATAGCCGAGAGTCTTGGAGGACATTACTTCACTCGTGCTGCTCGGGTAGTTGCAAGGATATGTTCGCGAGTGCGTTGTGCGATTGGGAATGGCATATCAACAGGGCAGCCGTACATATCCTGTTCAATAATCGCAAAGATTTCTGGATTGATTTCAAGTGCGCGTTCGATGATGGGAGCAAACTTTGGAACTCCTTCGAAGCCAGGTTCTGTCATCACACCTTGTGCCACCGCCTCAACAAAGGGCAGATCATTCTTGAGGGTGTTAGCCAAAATATTTGGATGAACTTGCTTCAGGTGAAGATATCCAATTCTTTCTGGGTAAGCATTCATCATCTTGATGTTGTCACCGAGGTAGTAAGCAAAGTGGCCAGTATCAAGGCAGAGATTTGAATACTGTGGATCACTCTCTTGTAGGTATCTCTCAACTTCATCATAAGTTCCGATATGGCTATCTGCATGTGAATGGAATTGTTGATGAATTCCGAATTCTTCCAAAAGCGCTTTACCCAATTTGTTATGTCCGGCAGCCAAGCGCTTCCATTGATCATTTGTGAGCGTGCGAGATTCGCGCGCCTGACCAGTTTTATCATCACGCCACAAATCTGGAATTACTACTAGATGTTCAACACCTAATTGCGATACCAGCGTTGCAACGGCGAGTGCTTGATCCCAAGCGCGCTGCCATTGACTCTCATCTTCTTTATGAAATCCAGTAAATACTGTTCCGGCAGTTAATTTGAGATTGCGTTTTCCCAGCTCTTCTTCTAATTGTTTTGGATCAGTAGGCAGATATCCATACGGTCCAAGCTCAATCCAGTGGTATCCAGCAGCAACAACTTCATCAAGAAAGCGATCCCATGGCACTTGATGTGGCTCGCTTGGAAACCACACTCCCCATGAATCAGGTGCGGTACCAACACGGATTTGAGTGGTCATGGATTGTGCTCCTATTTCTTATCGTTAATGCCATTACCAAGTAATGGACGTTGCGCAGTGATTTCTTTGGAATATTTAGCGTAGGCAGTTTGTGTGCTTTGCAGCGTGGAGACAGGTGCGATAGGAACATCCCACCAACCTTCTCCACCTGGTGAATAAAGCAGCGGATCGCTATTGATGTGAATCAGAGTTGCCTTGTCAGATTTCTTGGCGGTCTTTACCGCTTCGTGTAAGTCTGCAATTGCCGTGGATGATTCTTTGATGCTGATGACTTGAATCCCGAGACTTGCAGCATTTGCTGCTAAATCAACCGGCAATCGCTGGTCATTTTCAAAGTTGTTCTCTTTCTGATTGCGATAGCGATATTGGGTACCAAATCGTTGTGAGCCAATATCTTCTGAAAGATGTCCGATTGAGGCAAAACCATGGTTTTGAATTAAGACAATAATAAATTTAAGTCCTTCAGCAACTGCCGACACAATTTCAGTGTGCATCATCAGATATGAACCATCGCCCACCATGACAATCGGCATAGCACCAGCTCGCGCAGCGCCAAGACCTGCTGCAATTTCATAACCCATGCAAGAGAATGCGTACTCAACGTGATAACCAAGCGGTGAACGCACCCGCCACAATTTATGAAGATCACCTGGTAGTGAACCGGCCGCACAGATAACGGTATCTGTTGCATCAGATGCAGATTGCACTGCGTGAATGATTTCGGTTTGGCTAGGAAGCGCCCGCTTTTGATCGACAAATGCCGCATCAACGACCGCATTCCACTCACTCTTCTCACGTGCAATTTTTGCGGCAAAGTCAGTTGAAACTTTAAAGCCCGCTAGTAGTTCTGTCAGTTCAATCAAAGTCTCGCGTGCATCTGCCACAACTGGGAGCGCACTGCCATGTTTGAAAGCATCAAAAGCTGCAATATTGATATTGATGAAACGAACTTCAGGATTTTGGAATGCAGTGCGGCTAGATGTTGTGAAATCGCTATAGCGAGTGCCAATTCCGATAATCAGGTCTGCCTCACGTGCAATTCGATTTGCTGCAGTTGTGCCGGTGGCGCCAACAGAACCTACGTAATGAGCGTGATCCCATGGCAATGACCCAACCCCTGCTTGAGATGCTGCTACAGGGATTCCAGTTTTTTCTACAAATGTAGCGAGTGCATTGTGGGCATCTGAGTAAATGATTCCACCACCTGCAATGATGAGTGGGTTCTTTGCTTTCGCAATTACTCGTGCGACTTCGGCTAAGAGTTGCGCTTCAGCTCGTGGGCGACGAATGCGCCATTCACGCTCTGCTAAAAACTCAGCAGGAACTTTCAGAACTTCAGCCTGCACATCTTCAGGAAGAGCGATGGTGACCGCACCTGTATCTGCTGGATCAGTAAGAACGCGCATCGCACCAAGGAGAGCCGAGAAGACTTGTTCTGGGCGTTGCACTCGATCAAAGAAGCGAGAGAGCGGCTTAAATGCATCGTTCACCGAAAGTGTTGCATCGCTAGGGATTTCTAGTTGTTGCAACACTGGATCTGAAGAACGATTTGCAAAAGTATCAGAGGGCAAAAGCAAGACCGGTAAATGATTTGTGGTTGCAACAGCTGCACCAGTCAACATATTGGTTGCACCAGGACCTACAGATGCTGCGCAGGCAATGGTAGAACGGCGACGTTTCATACGTGCATACGCAGATGATTCATGAACCATTGCTTGTTCATTGCGAGCTTGGAAGTAAGGCATCTGCGCTGGATTTTCTACCGATAATTGTTTAAGCGCTTGCCCGATTCCAGCTACGTTTCCGTGTCCAAAGATTCCAAAAACTCCGGCGATGGTGCGTTCGCGATGTGCGCCGTCAACGGTGTATTGATGAGAAAGAAATTCGATGATGGCTTGGCTTACAGTCATTGAACGATCTGCCATGTGAATTCCTTTCTTATTCCCCGTAGGGCAATCTTGGGTCAGTTGGCTGTGAATTCCAAGTTTCACGAATCCAGGCTTGGTCGGGATGGTCAGTTGCATTCCAGCTTCGGTCGGGATCGGGTCCTGCCATCACATTAAAAAAGTACAAGTCATATCCCGGACCTGCGGCAGTAGGTCCATGCCATCCATATGGAACGAGTGCTACGTCACCACATCGCACTTCTTCGGTGACATCGTAGGGACGATCATCTGCTGAAAATCCACGGAAGTAACCAAAAGGAGATGATTGAGCAGGATGAGAAGTAGAACGACTTACCGCGACCTCAAAGTAATAAATCTCTTCTAAGTTTGATTCTTTGCCCGGGATATAGCAATCATGTTTATGTGCCGGTGCACCTGACCAATTTCCGGACGGAACAATCACTTCGCACACCACAAGTCGATCGGCATCTAAAGTATCTGGCATTCCATAGTTATGTACTTGGCGCGATTCTTTACCAGCACCACGTAAGAGAACTTGCACCATTTCTTTTGGAGTAAAGCTTGGCGCTTTGGAATTCTTGGCAGGCGCTTCTCCGATGGCGATTCGACCAGAGCCTGAAATCGTTATGTGAGTATCACGCGGCAGATAGAGAAAATCAGCTGGGCCATGAAAGACAGAAGTTCGCCCGCGTAGTGATTGAGTTGCAGATTTTCCATCGCTAGTTGTGTACGAAATAGATAAGCCTGGACCGTCAAGTGGAAAGAGCACGCGTTCGAGTGAGTCTGGTGCAATCGTGATTGTATTTTTGAGAGTTGCAACGCGCAGCCCCGTGTACTGCCACCCTGCCGTAGGTGGATTCAGGGGATCAATATGTACATCCCATTCGGAGTGCGCCAACTCTTTATCGCGAAAGAACCATTTCTGCGCAGCCATAAATGGATTAGTTCTGTGGGAAACCTAAATTGATCCCGCCATGACTTGGATCTAACCAACGAGATGTGACCGCTTTGCCACGAGTAAAGAAGTGAACACCTTCGACACCGTGCGCTTTAGTGTCACCAAAAAGTGATTGCTTCCAGCCACCAAATGAGTAGTAAGCAACTGGCACTGGAATAGGAACATTGATTCCCACCATTCCTACTTCAATTTCATTTTGGAATCGACGTGCAGCGCCGCCATCATTGGTAAAGATGGCAGTTCCATTTCCAAAGGCACCGCTATTGATGAGTTTTACGCCTTCGTCATAGCTCTTCACGCGAACAATGGAAAGTACTGGTCCAAAAATTTCTTCGGTATAAACCTTTGATGTGGTTGGTACTTTGTCGACTAGCGTTGGTCCAAGCCAGAATCCATTAGGTTCTCCGTCAACCTTTGGATTTCTTCCATCGACTACGACAGTTGCCCCATCTTTTTCTGCAATATCTATATAAGAAGCCACTTTGTCGCGGTGTTCGCGAGTGACAAGCGGTCCCATATCGCATGAACGACGACCATCTCCGGTGCGCAGCTTGCCCATTCGTTCAACAATTTTTGGAATCAATTGATCGGCAACTGGTTCTACTGCAACGACTACCGAGATAGCCATGCAGCGCTCGCCCGCGCTACCGAAACCTGCGTTAATTGCTGAATCTGCAACGAGCTCTAGATCAGCATCTGGCAGAACCAACATATGGTTTTTTGCACCGCCAAGTGCTTGAACACGCTTACCTGAACGAGATGCGTTTTCATAGATGTATTTCGCAATAGGAGTGGATCCAACAAATGAAATTGATTCAACATCTGGGCTGTTCAGTAATCCATCTACAGATTCTTTATCGCCATTGAGCACATTGAAGACTCCATCTGGGAGGCCAGCTTCTTTCCATAATTTGGCAATCCATATAGAGGCGCTTGGATCTTTTTCAGATGGCTTAATGACTACGGTGTTTCCAGCAGCAATCGCAATGGGGTAGAACCACATCGGAACCATTGCGGGAAAATTGAATGGGCTGATGATTCCAACAACACCAAGTGGTTGGCGGATGGAGTACACATCTACGCCAGTAGATGCGTTTTCAGTGTAGAAACCCTTTAATAAGTGAGGAATACCTGTTGCAAATTCGACAACTTCTTGACCGCGAGTAATTTCTCCAAGCGCATCAGATAGAACTTTTCCATGCTCGCTGGTGATGATCTCGGCTAGTTCACCCTTGCGTGAGTTAAGCAACTCTCTAAATGCAAAGAGAATTTGCTGGCGCTTTGCCAATGATTCATCGCGCCATTTTGGAAAAGCATCCTTAGCGGCCTTAATTGCTGCATTGATTTCATTCTGATCAGCGAGAGCTACACGTTTAGTTTCAGTTCCAAGAGCGGGGTCATAAACGGGAAAAGTTCTTCCTGATTTGCTGACGTATTCGGCGCCATTGATCCAGTGATTGACAGTTGTGCTCATAATTTCCCCCTCGCGCAGAGGTTGATAATAGAGGTTGATTTGCCGATGGCTAAATAGCGATTAGAATTTGCGGTAATTAAGGGGAGTACCTAGATACAGCTACCTCGTCAATACGGTGTAAAAACCCGGGGCGCTGGCCGAGCAGATTCGGTTAGGAAGACCTTGACCAGAATATGGTTTTTTTGAGTCAAGGGAGCATTTCATGGACGTTTCACTTTTAGTGTGGTCAACCACAATCGGAGCAATTCTCGCTCTCATCATTGTCGACCTACTTACTGTCAGCGCTAAACCGCACGAAGTTAAATTTAAGGAAGCTGCTGGTTGGTCTGTCTTCTATATCGGAATCGCAATCGCTTTTGGAATTTGGATTTGGAGAGAGTACGGAAGTCAGAGCGGATCTGAGTTCTTTGCTGCTTATCTCGTTGAAAAATCTCTCTCTGTCGATAACCTCTTTGTTTTCATTATTATTTTGGCGCAATTTGCTGTTCCAAGTATTTATCACCAACGAGTTTTATTAATTGGAGTGTTGTTAGCTCTTGTTTTGCGTGGAATTTTCATTGCAGTTGGCGCTGCCGCACTCCAAGCCTTCGCCTTCACCTTCGTCATTTTTGGTGGAATTCTTATTTGGACAGGAGTGGGGCTCTTTAAGCATTGGGATGAAGATCCAGAACCCGGCGATAATGCAATCGTCAAGCGATTCCGCAAGCGAATTGCAATGGTGGATGAATTCCACGGAACTAAATTGTTTATTCGCCAAAATGGTAAACGTTTTGCAACCCCGATGTTTATGGTGATGATTGCTATTGCATCAACTGATTTACTCTTCGCGCTGGACTCGATTCCAGCGACTTTTGGAGTTACTTCCGAGACATTTCTGGTCTTCTCTGCGAATGCCTTTGCGCTCTTAGGACTTCGCGCGCTGTACTTCCTCGTTAAGGGATTGCTCGACCGACTTATTTATCTATCGCTCGGTCTATCTTTCATTCTCATTTTTATCGGTATCAAGTTGATCATGACCTATCTACACGAACAGTTCTATGAGATTCCTAAGATTCCAACCTCGATAAGCCTTGGAGTTATAGGTATTATTCTTGTTGTCTCGACTATCGCAAGCTTGGTAAAAACCAGTAAAGATGCAACTCTCAAAGCACACGCTGGTCGAGTAACAGGAAGCAAGGAGCATGAAGAAGAGAGCAAGTAAGGCTTGGAAGTTATTGCCAGCACCCGTTCGCAAAACGATTGTGCTGGTAATTGGTTCCACTTTGATTATTACAGGGCTTCTTCTTGTCGTATTGCCAGGGCCATTTACTTTGCCACTGGTTATCTTGGGGTTAGTTATTTTGGCGCTTGAATTTGCGTGGGCTGAGGCGATGCTGATTCGAGTAAAGCATCACGGCGCCAAAATAAATCCCTTTAAATTCTTTAAGAAGTAACGTCCTTCTTAGCAAAACGAATAAAAGCAAGCGCATACATGATGATGCCCGTCATTGCACAGTACGAAGCGCCTCTAATCATTTGCGACCAATCGATCGTAATTGATAGCGCATCAAACCAACTAAATGAGTAGTGAACAGGTAACCAATCTCTGATTGAACCCAGTGCGGTAATTGCATCCAAAATATTGAGCAGAATCGAAATTCCAACCGCCACGCCCACTGCACCCAACGGCGCATCGGTGCGAACACTTAAGTAAAAGGCAAGGCCGGCAACAAAGAGCAAGGTGATAGCTAAATAGACGGTCATGATTCCAATACGAGAGAGCGCAACGCTATTTTCGAAAGTTGCCCCCAGCGGTGTTTGCAGCGGCTTTAGACCAAATGCAATCATGCCGACGATCCAGGCAGAGAGTGGAACAAGAATCACTGCAATAAGTGACAAGGTCAGACTGACCTTCATTTTCTGAATGAGCAGGCGAGTACGAGGAACTGGCGATGCTAAGAGATAACGCAAGGTTGACCAGGATGCTTCGCTGGCAACAGTGTCGCCATTGAAGAGTGCAATTACTGTGACAAGTAAGAACGGTGTTGAAAAGTAGAGCATGGTCACGGTGAAATTGGCAGCACCAATCGTGGCAAGACCAATCAAATCAATAGTTCCGGAACCAAGCCTGGTTGGGCCACCACTATTTCCAGATGGACCAAATTTGACGGCAATCGCAACCAAAATAGGAAGAGATAAAACGAATGAGTACGCAAAAGCGGTGCGCTTTCGTTTGAGTTGGCGATATAGCTCCACTCGATACGGCAGAGTTTTCTGTGCTTGATAACTCATGACGTTGCCTTTCCAATGACTAAATCATCACCAATGAGTTCGAGGAATATTTCTTCCAGGCTGCGTGATTGACGATTCTTGGTAAGAATTTTCTTCATCGGTCCAAATGCAATCAATTTTCCACGGTGCATCAGCACGACGTGTGAACAAGTTTGTTGTACTTCAGCCAATAAGTGTGAAGAGACAATGACTGTTCGGCCAGTCTTTGCATAATCCTTGAGCACTTGTCGCATCTCTGCAATCTGCTGAGGATCCAATCCATTTGTAGGCTCATCAAGGACAAGTAAATCTGGCATGCCAAGCATTGCTTGCGCGATTGCTAAACGTTGACGCATGCCTTGGCTGTAAGAACGAACTTTCTTGTCGAGCGCGGTGCCGAGTTTGGTAATTTTGATGACATCATCAAGATGATTTTCACCTGTGCGACCAATGGAGCGCCAATACAAATCTAAGTTTTCGCGACCAGATAAATGAGGAAGGAATCCAGGCCCTTCAACAAAGCTTCCTAAATTGGCAAGTGCAGGAGAGCCTGGATATACCGCTTTGCCATTCATATAAATGGAGCCTTCAGTTGGGAATATCAATCCCATCAACATGCGAAGCGTTGTGGTTTTTCCTGCGCCATTTGGGCCAAGTAGGCCTACAACCTGTCCGTGACTTACGGTAAATGAGAGATCATCAACGGCGCGGTATCCATCTTTGTAAGTTTTGGAGAGATGTTCTACTTCCACCAAATATTTTTCATCGCGAACTTCAAGAGATGGAAGTGGACGGCGTACATAGACAAAAATTCCTGCTGCAATCAAGGTTAGAAGCGCCAAGAGTGGCCAGAGCCATGTGTTTCCAGAACTTGTTGCAGAGAAGGCAACAACAACTGGATATTCAAGCGGTGATACCGCGGTAATTGAATAAAAAGCAGGCGACTTCGGAAGTTCGTAACCCTGATCTGTACTTGAAACTCCGACTGCAAGTTTGTCGCCAATTGCGGCATCGAGAATCACTGCGGGCAGTTGTACTGTGATTGTCTTACCTTCTGCTGGAATATTGTTAAGCGAACCGGTGCGACGATTCCATTAGGTTGAGTGATAGCTCCACTCGGAGATTTAGATACAAGTGAAAAGAAGAGTGTGGCATTTCCGCTCGTGCTGGTAACGCGAACAGTGATTCGAGATGAACCTAGGACTGAAATAGGAGTTTTCAGTTCGGGGCTTTCTAGAAATCCACTTTGACCTGGAATGAAAGCAGGGCTGAAACCGGCAACGTTAGATGCAACAGTCGCTACCAAGCTACCGGCGGAACCTATTCCGGGAAGCGCAGAAATCGCCCCAGGAATTCCACCAACAGGATATGCAAGTGCCGCTGGTTGGGGTTGTAGTTGTAGCGATTGGAATTGAGCGTTGATAGGAAGAGTTTTGGCTGCATAAGTCTTTGGAATTACCGTTGAATCTTGTAGCGAAATTGAGCCTTTTACTTTAGTGAATTGGAATGCTGGGTAATCAATTTTCTTATTGCGCAGATTCTTGTCGAACCAGCGCAGGTATTGCTCTTGTAGAAATTTACTTTCATTAGCCCCACCATCGTGCCCCGATGCATGCCAGATCATGGCAAGCGGAACCTTATTCTTTGTGAGAATTCGGGCAACATCGGAACTTTGATTGAGTGGGAAGAGAGAATCTGCTTGTCCTTGTGACAAGAGCGTTGGTGCCTTCAATGAATTCGAATAAGAAATTGGCGAAATCGAACGCAAGAGCTGTGCCTCTGAAGAACTTGGTAAACCATTGAGAACTGCATTTTTATAAGCAGAGCACCATTGAGGAGCTAGCGCACCACACTCGCCAAGGTATGCGCTTTGCAGCGTTGCAAGAGCAAAGAATGTGCCAGTCCAGATCTTTTTAAATGGCCCTGGTTCAGTCACTGCAATTGCCGACTGTGGGAAGAGCGCTTGTTGCATATCGCTCCACGTTATGTCAGCAACTACTGCATCAATTCGCGCATCGAGCGACGCAGTCATGAGCGCTGCAGCACCACCATATGAAGCACCTGCAATACCAACTCGCGGATCTCCAGTTTTATCCTGAATAACATTTTTGTCTTTACTGAGAACGCTAATAAGTTGTCGAATATCTGAAATTTCAGCATCGGGAGAATCCATGGTGATCTGGCCCGTTGATTTGCCGAATCCGCGAGCAGTCCATGTCATCACAACGTAACCGTGCTCCTGATAAAACTTAGCTTCTTCTGCTACAGAATCTTTAGATCCACCAAAACCATGTGCAAGCAAAATTGCAGGAGCCGGAACCTTTTTAGGTAGGTATAAAGATGTATCAATATTGACGCCAGGTGCGGTTGAAATTGACTTAGTTGTGACTTCTGCCGCAGAAGCAACAGATGGCAGCATCGCGAAAAGTAGAAGAGCTAACCCCAGTGCGCGAAATTTCACACCGCAAAGATATGGGCATTCTCGAACTGCTGCAGCGCGAAACCTTAGGTATTCTCGCACTATGAAGATTAAATCAATTGTGTGCCTAGTCACCCTTGTGATTTCTTCGCTCTTTGCCGTTCCGCAATCACAGGCCGTTAAGTCAAAGTTTTACGTAGCAAAGATGAAAAAAGCTCATCTACCAATAGCTCCTAATAATGGAACCGATGATTACCGTTGTTTTCTGTTGGATCCTAAAGTTACTCAAGATTCCATCATTAAATCGGTGCAATTTGTGCCTCAAAAAAAGAATTATGTCCATCATGCAATCATGTTTCGAGTGACTGCAGCAGATGTTGCTGAAGCAGAGAAGGCCGACCAAAATGGCAAAGGATGGCCATGTTTTGGTGGCTCCGGGCTTGGTTCAATGTTCTCTTCTTTCCTTACTTCACCATGGCTCAGTTCATGGGCGCCAGGTCGAGGAAAAGATGTTTCACCTCCTGGATATGGAATTCCATTTAAAAAAGGCGAGAAGTTGGTGCTACAAGTCCACTACAACTTGCTTGCTGCAAATGGTGGAAAAGTTGAAACAGATCAATCAAGAATTATTCTAGAAACGATTCCTGCAAAAGGTGCGACGGTAAAGCAATTACAAGTGGAGCTCTTTCCAGCACCAGTAGAACTTGCCTGTCCTGCAGGAGTTACTGGTCCGCTCTGCGACCGAAGAAATTCGCTTCTTGATTTGGCTGCGCGAACAAGCACTCAAAGCGCATTCGAGGCGGCAGGAATCAATGTGTTATGCCAGAACGATCCATTTAATCCAAAACCAAGTTTGATCTCGCGATGTGACAAGGTGATGGGCCGTGATCTCACCGTGGTTGCTGCAGCTCCGCATATGCATTTGTTGGGTCGATCACTGAAGCTCATTCTCAATCCCGGCACTCCTGGTGAAACAGTTTTATTAAATCGTCAAAATTATGATTTCGATGATCAATCGGCAACGGTGTTAAAGACTCCCGTCAAAGTGAAATCAGGTGACACGATTCGAGTGGAATGCACCTTTGACCCTACGCTGCGTCAAAAACTTCCTGCGCTCAAGAATCTCGAGCCTCGATACATCACGTGGGGCGAAGGATCTTCAGATGAAATGTGCTTGGGAGTTATCGCTGCGACAGATTAGCGATTAATCCATCTGTCGCGCGTTCAATCATGTCAAGCACCTCTTGATAGGCATCAATTTCTTCTCCCCAAGGATCTGGAACTTGTAGGCTTTCTGCCGCGGGAGATGTTGGATCAATCTCGCTCAGTGCAGGGTCAAATGAGCGAAGCATAAAAACTTTTTCACGATCGCTTTCAGTAAGAGCCCCATTCAGAATATTGGCCCGATTAGTTAAGTCCATCGCCAATATGAGATCAGCAGAATCAAAGAAATCTAATTGAAATTTACGAGATATATGTGAATAGGTGTATCCAGCTCTTTTCCAGGTTTTCTCTGAAAGATGATGTGCGCTTTCTCCATCATGCCAGCCAGATGTCCCGCTACTTGTTACCTCATATTTAGGTGTGCTCAGGTTGAGAGTCTTGTTGTGAAGCACTGCTGCGGCCATCGGAGATCGACAAATATTTCCGAGGCAGACCATTTCTACTCGAATTAGATCTTTACTTCGCAACTGCGTTAAGTAGGCGCTCTGCATAAGGACAAGATATATCACTGGACCAGAGCGATGTCTAAGATTCAGGGTGTGAACGCGGCTCTAGTTGTCAGTGAGTTATCAAGTGATGATTGGCAACGTTTGCGTGAATTGCGTTTAGCATCACTGAAGCATGACGGAAGTGCTTTTGGTGGCAATCTTGAAGCTGAATCTGAATTTACGGAGTCTGATTGGCGCCAGAAATTTACGAAGTTGGAATTTATTGTTGCTTCCATTAATGGATCCGATATTGCAATCATGTCAGTTGAGAAAATGAACGGTGATTTTGGTGCTCGTTGTTGGATTGGAGGATGCTGGGTTGAAAACTCCCACCGCAATCAGGGGGCACTCAGGGCAATGTTTGCTTATGTAGATAAACATGCTGAATCTAGAGATTGGCAGATCCAAGGACTTGGTGTGTGGATTGATAACTTTGCTGCAATCAGCGCTTACAAAAAATTGGGATTTGTTGAAATGGGTGAACCACAGATGAGCACTCGAAAGCCAGGCTTGTTCTACCAGCGGATGATTAGAAAAACTCCGCAATAATTATTCAGGAATATTCACGAGTTGAATTCGGTATTGACGTTTTCCAGATTCTAAAACGTAACTATCGTAAAGTTTTCGAGCAGTGACATTGTCGGCATCGGTATTCCAGTACAAGCGTGAACACTGCTTAGACAGCGCAAAATCCATTACATAATCAATCAGCGCCCGCCCCGCCCCTTTTCCTCGCAGAGATGGATCCACGAAGAGATCCTCTAGATAGCAGTGTCCATGTGGCGACCATGTTGAGTTTTGTAGGTTGTAGGTTGTAAAACCAACCACATTTCCATCTATTTCAGCGACTGCGCAATACATATTGAAATCTGGATCCATGATGCGAGTCCAGGTCCGCTCTGTTTGTTCTGAAGGAACCGATGTTTTATAGAAAGTCAGATATCCCTGCCAGTGTTCGAGCCAACGCGATTTATCGCTAGCTTTAATAGGGCGAACCATGATGTTTTTCTGCGTTGCACTAGCCATGACTTCATCCTATCTGCGCCCGATACGCTACTCACATGAGCTCATCTGAAATAGCAGTCATCACCGGAGCAAGTAGCGGTATTGGTGCTGCAACTGCGCGGATCTTGGCCAAGCATGGTTATCACGTCATCGCTGCCGCCCGCAGAATTGATCGTTTGCAACAACTTGCGCAGGAATCTCCTTTGATTGAGGCACACCAACTTGATGTCACAGATCAAAGTAGCGTCGATGCACTAGCTGCGACATTAGCGGGAAGACCAGTTTCAATACTTATTAACTCTGCTGGCGGAGCATTTGATTTTGATCCAGTGACTGAATCTGACCCAGAAATTTGGAAAAAAACTTTCGATATTAACGTGGTCGGATCTGTGCGCATGGTCAAAGCATTGACTCCCATCATGATGCAACATGGACGTGGACATATCGTTGTGATCTCATCAACTGCTGGCCATCGCGCATACGAAAATGGTGGTAGTTACGTAGCCGCTAAATTTGCCGAAACGTCTCTCGCTGAAACTTTGCGCCTTGAGCTCAATGGAAAACCAATCAGGGTCTCCGAAATTGCACCGGGAATGGTGAAGACAGATGAATTTGCAAAAGTTAGATTCGGTGGCGATGCAGATCGAGCAGCAAAGGTCTATGAAGGAGTGACGCGTCCGCTCACTGCTGAAGATGTGGCCGAATCCATTCGTTGGACTGTGATGCTTCCGGATCATTTCAATATCGATTCCATGACAATCAGACCGCTTGCTCAAGCAGCGCAGCACAAGGTTTATCGTCAGCCACTGTGATTACGACAGAACAGATCAGTCGCGCCCGTCTTGGCGTGACCCTTTCATTTTTGACTCACGGATTTATCGCTTCATCTTTTTTTGCCCGCATTCCTGATTTCAAATCGCGTTTGGAACTTTCCAATACAGTCTTGGGCTTTTGCCTCCTCACCGCATCGCTTGGCGTACTTGCTGCACTTGGCCCAGTTGGAAAACTTGCCGCTGAAAAAGGTAGCGCTGCAGTTCTGACAAAGTCTTCTTATTTCTTAGTACTTGTGGCCCCACTTGTTGGGCTCTCCTTTAACGCCATCTCATTTGCAGCAACACTGTTTCTCTTAGGTGTTGCCATTGCTTCACAGGATGTCTCGATGAATACCCATGGTGTAACGCTTGAACAACGCGCCGATGCCCGTTTTCTCGGTCGCTTTCATGCGTTCTGGTCTGTTGGTGGATTATTGGGCGCAATTATCGGTGGACTATTTGCACAGTTCAAGGTTTCAGAGTTCAACCATATTCTGTTGGTCTGCATCGTCATCGCAGTCAACGTGTACTTTAATAATCACCGATTTCTTGATGCGAGCGTAGATAAACATATCTACGAAGAAGGCGCCGCAAAAAAGAAGCGTAAACCTCGACTCATATTCATTATGGGATTGCTTGGTCTTGCCGGTTCAATCGGCGAAGGATCAGCTGGCGACTGGGGTGGAGTCTTGGCGCGCGAAACCTTTAACGCATCCCACTTTGTTGGAACACTTCCCTTTATTGCATACTCATTCACGATGGTGCTTGGCAGATTCTTTGGCGATCAACTGGCAACGAAGTTCGGAGCCAATCGCATCCTGCAAGTAGGTGGAGTGATCGGTGGCGTTGGCCTTGCAACTGGGCTACTTGTTGGTGGAAATCCAGGAATTATTTTTGGATGGTTTATGTTCGGAATCGGCTTGTCAACAGTGATCCCATTACTTTTTAGCGCGGCAGGTTCTATGGCCAATAAGCGATTCCAAGGTCAAATTTCGCCAGCAGAAGCAGTTGCCATGATTTCTGGAATTTCATACTTTGGTTTTATCGTCGGCCCACCATTAATGGGATTTTTGGCAGATGTAATTACATTGCGTTGGGCGATGTTGGTACCAGCTCTGCTTGCTGTCATTATTTCGGCAAGCTCTCGCATTTTTACGAGCGACTAACGACTCGAAAAGTTTTTAAAGTCGGATCAGATGCGTAGGCAATTCGAACCCCTGCCGCCTTTGAACTTTGCAATCCTGTAACAATCTCTTGTGTAAGAACTTCTCCAGGCGCTGCAACAGCAACACCTGGTGGGTAAGGAGCAATTAAATCTGCAGAGATACGACCCACTGCAGCCGCCGCATCAACAAATTCAGTCTGTGCAAAGTAGGCATCACGCATCGAAATTGCGCGCTCTGGAACAACTGACCAGCTGAGCGCTGTTGCACTTTCCCGTCGCTGTTCTTGCCGGCGTTTCAAGATTGGAATCAAAGCATCTGCCAGGCGATCAAAATCTGCGACTGAATCAGCAATTGTTGCCAGAAAAATTATGGTGTCGCGATCTGCCATTTCAACGCGGATTCCTGCATGTAATAAATCTTTCTCGATATCAATTCCAGACGCGCCCAGTTGCTGAACTCGTAAGACTATTTTGGTGGGGTCAAAGCGGCCAGCTGGAAAATCTTGCGAATAAAGAAATATCGGAAGCGCAAATTCACCTTGCACCATCGCTTTGAAGCGATTTACCTGAGTAAGCAGCCCCTCAATAAGTTCTTTTCCTCGAGTCTCAAGCAAAGCTCTGACACCGTCGATTGATGCAAGTGGCGCACCAGCAGGAGATGTTGTGTGAGTACTTTCAAAACTCTGTTCCATGCGGGCTGCGCTCAAATATTGAGTGCGCGCTAACAAAATTGCTGCAGCGCTATATCCGGGTAGCGCTTTGTGAATGCTGGTAATCAGCGCATCTGCACCCATTTGAATTGCATGTTGGGGTAGCGCTGGATGAAATCCAAAATGTCCACCCCAAGCAGCATCGAGAATTACTGGAATTTCTTTGCGATGCGCTGCCGCAATCAGAAGTGGTAAATCAGAGAGCGTGCCAAGATATCCAGGTTCGGTAAGCAATACCGCAACTGGATTTTCAGCCAGTGCTTTTTCTAATTCTTTGATTCCGATTCCCATCGGAACTCCCGTTGCTTGATCAATTTCTGGAGTCATCCAGATTGGCTCAAGGCCGGCAAGTACAAGTGCACTTAAAACAGAGCGATGAGCAGTTCGTGATACCGCAACTTTGTCACCAGGTTGGCCCAGGGAAAAAATGGCGGCTTGATTGGCATGTGTTGATCCACCAGTTGAAAAACGTGCGTAATCCGCCCCCCACAACTGCGCGGCAAGCTTTTCGGCTTTACCTAAAGTTTGACGGGTAACTTTCATTTCATCGAGCCCGCCATAGAGTGGAATATCTCCATCAACAAGTGCCCCTAAATCTGGATCGAGCGCAGCAGCCTTTTGTTTATGCCCTGGAATCGTGAATGGTGTTCCAGTATTTTCAAAGTAGGCGAGATAGGCATCTAGCAATGGAGCGTTATCTCTCAAGGTGCTCATGTGGCAAGCCTAACTTGCTCCACCTAGTGATTCGGATGGAGAACCAATTTCACGGCCATAGAATTCAGGCATGGCTGAAACTGGTTCGCTTCCACAAACTCGTCACCTTGCTACCGAGATTCCTGGTCCACTCTCGAAAGCTGCGATTGCACGTCGCAATGATGCAGTTTCTGCAGGTCTTGGAATGGCGATGCCCGTTATCGTCAAGCGCGCTCATGATGCAATCATTGAAGATATCGATGGCAACCGTATTATTGATTTTGGCGCAGGTATTGGCGTTGTCACTGTCGGAAATTCAGCACCACGCGTTGTGAAGGCAGTTCAAGATGCGGTTGCAAATTTCACACACACAAATTTCACAACTGTTCCATATCTTGAATACATCGAAGTATGCGAAGCCCTTAATCGCTTGACTCCAGGAACGTTTAAGAAGAAATCTATTTTGCAAAACTCTGGCGCTGAAGCAGTGGAAAATGCCATCAAAATAGCGCGGCACTACACCAAACGTGCTGCAGTCGTGGTCTTTGA
>Ga0214923_10000460_pt1 | contig 61979 bp, 58 predicted proteins | sample LL1510_MetaG_FD_177993 | JGI IMG/M metagenome (GOLD analysis project Ga0214923, IMG submission 177993) | Freshwater microbial communities from Lake Lanier, Atlanta, Georgia, United States - LL-1510 | ecosystem: Environmental > Aquatic > Freshwater > Lake | place: USA: Georgia | collected...
TCAATACCACGAGCGGTAATCGCATAACACCCCTTTTTCACCCCAAAATGCAATATGTAAAAATATAATGACAATAGCTATTCTTCGCCCGATTTCCCAATCACGCTTAAAGTGCTAATCAAGTCGTTAGAATGATAGCCAATTCCGTTGCCAATCGTATCTTCAGCAGCATACCTATCAAATAGGCTAAAAGCGCCGCTGCCCCCTTCCCAATCCCAATGTTCCGAGGCCGCTCCATATCCCATTCTTTTGTGTAAAGCGACTCTTCAATGCGCCTAGAATAAAAAAGGCAATCCCCGTAATCACCACGCTTCTGCTAAAGACATTCAGAGCAAATTTTGGGAAAATGTAATGGGGAATAAGTGAGATGATACCAGTTGAAAGAGATTTGTTTGCGAATTTATCAAAAGACAAGGGATATATTTCTCAAGATATTTTTGATCAACTAGATGCTAGGTTATACCATTTATAACAAATAATGTCAGAAATGATTGCCAGATAGGGTGGCAAATTTGAGAAATCCTTTTCGAGCTCATGGTTTTAAATATGAGCGAGAAAGGATCTATCAAAGATGCCTTCCTAGATCGCCATCATTTGTGACATTATTTGTTCTAAATGGTATTAGCTCAAAAAAAAATAGAGTGATCGCCTTTTCGGTTTTCTAAAAAACTCAAGTCGAGCTCCCGTTAATTAGAACATCCCGCAAAAGTGAAAAATTTGCTTCACTTAATAGGATTTACAGCAAATAATGTCGCAAATGAGGGCCAGATAGAGCGGCAAATTCGAGAAAGCATTTCGAAGCTCAGTTTTTAAACATCAGCGAGAAAGGAGCTCTCAAAGATGCCGTGCTAGATCGCCATTATTTGTTGTAAATGGTATAACCTATGTTTTTGGCCATCATCTGTATCACATTGGAGCACGCAATCACACCTGAGGAGCAGGCTCAAGGACTGATGTACCGAAAATCGATGCCAGAAAATCATGGCATGACCTTCTCATTTGATAGCCCCCGCAAACTCAGTTTTTGGTCAAAAAACTGCTACTTTGACATAGACTTGGCTTTCCTCGATTGCCATCATGTCATCCAAGAAATCTATCTGCTAAAGGCCAATCCCACTCAAAGGATCACCTCTAAACTTCCCGCACAATATGTGGTAGAAATGAACGCCGGATTTTTCGAAAAAAATGGCGTAAGAATTGGAGACTCTATTGTTTGGGAAAGCTGCTTACCATCAGCTATCATCATCCCGCAAAAGCCAGCTTGCCCACGAAAATCTTAAACTGCCTCTCTACTCCTTGCTCTATGATCTCCCTCTCAATCTTCTGAACTGTAGCAGCCTTCAATTTGCGCCTCCGGTCAATCTCACCATTCAACTCATCGATGTTGAGCAACTGAACTTGGGATTGCAAACGAGGATCGACGTTGCGCGGCACACAAAGATCAATCACAAGACGTTTGCGATTTCCAAGCAAAGTTTGTGGCTTCACTAAATAGTCCGGCGATTTTGTACCAAAAATAATCAGATCGAATGTCTGCCAAAGCTCCAAATCTTTCCATAAAAGCTTGGGCCCCTCGATCTTCTCTTCACTCCGATTACAAAAAGTAATATCTTTTAGCCCTTTCTGGGAAAACCGGTTGGCGATTTTTTGATTGATCTTTGAAACACCGACAAAGAGAACTCTTTTGTTCTCCAAGGAACCAAGCTCCTCTTGAGCTTTGTAGTAAATGGTGTCCTCAAGCGTTGGCAAGCCTTTTGTGAGGAGCGACTTTGAACGCACCTCCTTCCCAATTCTTAGTGATTTTTGGAAGAGAAAATGGAGGGCATGGTTACAGGCTACACTACTTTCATAAGCCTGTTTCACCTGTGCTTGAATCTCAGTTTCACCGATAATAGCACTATCTAAACCACTTGTAACCCGAGCTAGGTGCAGAAATGTATCAATGCCAAAGTAGGAATAGAGACAATGCTCAAACTCTTCCTTCACCTCCTCTCGCAAAACTTGCAAAAGATAGTTGTGGGCAAGCGGAAGATCAGCAGAGCTAAAATAAATTTCGGTACGATTACAGGTAGAAAGTGGAACAAAGTAAAGACTATGGAGACTTCTAGGGTTGAATCTCTGAGCACAAGCTTTCGCCAGTTTATCGCGCAAACTGAGCGGGGCAGATTTATGATTGATCCCCAAGATTCCAATGAGCATGGCTTTTGTATAGCCAATAGTCTAATTGTTGGTGTAGGACTTTTATTTGAGATGAGAGGGTACTCTCGTGATTGAGCAAGCTCAAGTGGATCTATATTGAAGAACTTACATTTAATTAGCCATAAAGCTGGCTTAGGAAACCAAATGCGCATTTGAAAATGAATTGACCATGCGCTATCATCCGGATCAAATGGCAAAAAAATACGACGAGAGCACAGTCAAGACCGTTGATTCTTTGACGCATATACGAATGCGCTCAGGGATGTACATCGGTCGTCTTGGTGATGGCTCTCATCCCGATGATGGTATCTACATCCTGCTCAAGGAGGTCATCGACAATAGCGTCGATGAGTTCATTATGGGTAATGGGAAAAAGATTGAACTCAATTATGACCCGAAAAAAAAGATGATCTCTGTCCGTGACTATGGACGAGGGATTCCTTTGGGTAAGGTGATCGACTGTGTGAGCCAAATCAACACAGGGGCAAAATATAACGATGATGTCTTTCAATTTTCTGTAGGCCTAAATGGCGTGGGATTAAAAGCTGTCAACGCACTGTCCAGCCATTTTATTGTCCGCAGCTTCCGTGAAGACAAGATGATGGAGGCCGAATTTTCCCAAGGCAAGTTGCTGAACAAAAAGCAGGTTGCCAAAAAGGAGAAGTCTGGAACCTACGTAGAGTTCATTCCTGATCCTGAAATTTTTGGAAAATATGCCTATCAAGATGAATTCATCATCAAACGTCTTCAACATTACGCCTATCTCAATACAGGACTTACGCTCCACTTTAACGATCTGAAAATTGCATCTGAAAATGGATTACTCGATCTTCTGAATGCTGAAGTCGAAGAGCGTCTTTACGATCCCCTCCACTACCGGGGCAAACATATCGAGTTTGCTTTCTTGCACACACAAAACTATGGCGAAAGTTATTTTTCCTTCGTCAACGGGCAGTATACAGCTGATGGCGGTACACACCTTTCTGGTTTCCGTGAAGGCATTTTGAAAGGCGTCAATGAGTACGCAAAAAAGAATTTTCAAGGTGTCGATGTACGGGATGGAATGGTGGGCTGCATCCTCGTGAAGATCAAAGATCCTGTTTTTGAATCACAGACCAAAAACAAGCTAGGGAACACCGAAATCCGCTCAGAAATTGTCCAAGAGGTGCGCACTGCTGTCGACCATCTTCTCCACAAGAATGAAGACATCGCACGCAAGATTATTGACCGCATCGCTTTCAATGAGAAGCTGAGAAAAGAACTCTCTGCAGTGAAAAAAGAGGCTAAGGAGAAGCAGAAAAAGATCTCCTATAAGATTCCTAAATTGCGGGACTGCAAGTTTCATTATAACGAAGAGTCGCTTTACGCAGATGAAACGATGATATTTCTGACAGAGGGAGAATCTGCTTCTGCATCTATCGTATCATCGAGAGATCCTTTGAGACAGGCTATCTACTCCCTACGTGGAAAACCGCTCAATGTTTATGGCATGAAGATGGATCAGCTCTATAAAAATGAAGAGATGTTCAACTTGATGAACGCACTAAACATCGAAGATGATTTAGCAGGGTTACGTTATAACAAGATCATTCTGGCAACCGATGCCGATGTCGATGGGATGCATATCCGCAACCTACTGATCACCTTTTTTCTCACCTATTTTGAAGGTTTAGTTGTGAATGGCCATCTATTCATTTTAGAGACGCCCCTCTTCAAAGTGCGTACGAAAGAGAAGACGATTTACTGCTATTCGGAAGCTGAAAGAGAACAGGCATTGAAAGAGCTCGGGAAGAAAAGCGAAGTAACCCGTTTTAAAGGTTTGGGAGAGATCTCACCCAAAGAATTTAAGCAATTTATCAGTGATAAAATGAGACTCTGTCCCCTCTCTGTCAATAAACTTTCCGACATTAAAAAGACCCTAGAATTCTATATGGGGAAAAATACCCCTGAGAGAAAACGGTTCATTATGACAAATTTGGTGCACGACATTGGATGATATCACCCAACAGTTTCGACAGAACTTTTTGCAATACGCCTCCTATGTGATTTTGGATCGCGCCATTCCAAACGTTATAGATGGTTTGAAACCTGTACAGCGACGCATTCTCTGGACATTGCAATTAATCGATGATGGCAAGTTGCATAAAGTGGCAAACGTGGCAGGTCAGACGATGGCCTTCCATCCTCATGGCGATGCGCCGATCACTGATGCTCTTGTCAGCTTAGCCAACCGCGGCTACCTGCTTGACACACAAGGTAACTTCGGGAACCCCTTTACAGGTGATCCTGCTGCTGCTTCTCGTTACATCGAAACTAGATTGTCAGAATTAGCGCGTGAAACCATTTTTAACAAAGCTCTGACAAGCTTCACTCCTTCCTATGATGGGCGCAATGAAGAGCCTCTCATTTTGCCAGCAAAAATTCCTCTGCTTCTTCTCCAGGGTGCTGAAGGCATTGCTGTCGGCATGGCAACCAAGATCATGCCTCACAATTTCTGCGAATTGCTAGAGGCTGAAATCGCTATTCTCGAAGGTAAAAAGTTCCATATCGTCCCCGATTTTGCTTCTGGGGGGATTCTCGATGCCTCAGAATATGAGAAGGGACAAGGAAAGCTCCGTTTACGCGCTCGCATGGATATCGTTGATGATAAAACAGTCGTGATCCGCGAGATTTGTTATGGAACTACCACCGACTCTCTCATTCATTCTATCGATGAAGCTGCCAAAAAAGGGCGCATCAAAATCGACCAGATCAATGATTATACCGCTGAAAAGATTGAGATCGAAATCAAACTTCCACGTGGCCAATATGCAAAAGACCTTGTCAAACAGCTTTACGCCTTTACAGATTGCGAAGTTTCTATCAGCACTCAGTTGATCGTCATTAAAGATCAACTTCCATGGGAAACCACTGTTGATGAAGTGCTTGCTTTGCATACGGAGAAGCTGCAAGGCTACCTGAAGACCGAGCTTGAAATTGAGCGAGATCAATTAAAGGAAAAAATCTTTGCAAAATCCCTGGAGCAAATCTTCATTGAAAACCGTCTTTACAAAAAGATTGAAGAGGTGGCCAACTATGAGAAGATTCATGCGACTATTGCCACAAGTTTAAAGCCCTTCCATCCCGAGCTACTTCGAGTACCAACTGAACAGGATCGAGAAAAGTTGCTCAGCATTCCGATTCGTCGCATTTCCCGTTTTGACATCGACAAGAATCAAGAAGAGATTGTGGCGTTGCAGAAGAGACTTGCTGAAGTGGAAAAGCTGCTCAAAAACATCAAGCTATATACCATCAATTATCTAAAAGATCTCCTGAAGCGTTATGGAAAGCTCTTTCCAAGACGGACTAAGCTTGCTCAAATTGTAGAAGTGGACAAGCGCGCTATTTCTGAGAAGAAGGTCACAGTTGGCTATGATTCAGAGAGTGGATTCCTTGGCACAGCTGTTACAAGCTCTAACTCTTTCGAATGTTCTAATTTGGACAAATTGCTTGTGCTCTTTAAAAATGGAAACTACACGGTGATCAACATCCCTGAGAAGCAGTATGTACATAAAGAGGGTGAGGTTGTTTGGATTGGTCCGGCAGATAAGAAAACTCCACTTTCTGTGATTTACAAAGATCTGGAAAGCGGCTATCCCTATGCTAAGCGTTTCATTGTCAAACAGTTTATATTAGATAAGATCTACCGCTTCTTGGATGAAGCAAGCACCCTTGAGTTCATCACGAGTGATGATGCCGATAAGGTTCTGCTCACCTTCAAAGCGAAGGGGAGTCGAAAGGAAAGCAAGATGGAAGTGACTGTTGTATACTTTGCATTGAAGAGCGCTTCAGCGCGAGGTGTGCGCATTGCGACGAAAGAGCTCAAGACATTAAAGAGGAGCAAATAGATGGCAGATAGTAGTGGAGTAAGCGGTTTACCAACCCCTCCATCGAATACCCCCCCCAGTGGCATTCCTCCTTCAGGCACAGCTTCTGGTGATTTCAAAGGATTGCCATCAGCGGGCGCTTCTGGTTTAAACCTCTCATCCGATCAGATGAATCAAGTGCAAAATATCCGTTCCAATGCAGGTTATAATGGCCCGATTAGCCCTCTAGAAATCTGGTTTATGGAGCATGCTGGCGGAGACCCGATCGAAGGAATCGTGATGTATCAGCGCTTTATACAATCGATGATGATGACTTGTATCACCGGCTTGAGCGGCACTCAGAAAGCTTCTATGGACAGACAAAAGCAAGCAGATCAGCAAGCTTATGGGGGAATGGCTTAGATGTTTGATGCTACCCTCTATTTAGCTGAGCTTTGTACTAAAGAGATGGATAGCCGCCTTTCTCGCATCAATCCAAAACTCATTTCCCTTCTGGAACTTGAGCAATTTAAGATGAATGGTTTTTCTTACATCGGAAAGAAGTTACCTGCCTTTGCTTCTCTGGAGGAACTCAATGATCTGGAAAAACATCTTGAATCAGTGATGAAGCGGCTCGAACTGAAAGCAGGTTCTCCCTGCCTAATCGCCTATGCCCCTCTCGGAGCATAGGCCGATCTAATCTTAGTTACCTTGGCACTTTGGTAGTGTGCACTCTTTCTCTTCTTCAACGACGACGGGCTCTTCTTTAGGCTTACACTTGTTTTCAAAACTGCACTGTTTCTCTTCTTCAACAACGACCGGCTCAACTGCTGGCTTGCACTTATTCTCTAAAGTACACTTGCCTTCTTCAACAACAAGAGGCTCATCGCCAGCCTTGCACTTCTTATCCATAGTGCATTTTTTGCCATTCTGATCAGACCCTTTATTGTCTCGATCAGACTTCGTGCGAGAAGCACTGTCAGTGCTGCTACCCATTTCTGAAGAATTATCGACCGGTGTAGCCGCATTGTCTTTCATTTTTGGTTTTGAACAGCCGCAAAAGACGACTGCCAACACTACCATTGCTAATAAATATTTTTTCATTGAATTTCTCTCTTTTAAAAAAACCTTTTCTTCACTATGGGAGGTAGCTTTAATTTTGTCAACAGGGTACCATGTGCAGATGGATTCCTACTTTGTCACAGAAAAAGAGAAAGATCAGCGGCTCGACAAGTATTTGAGCAAGCGTTTCCCCGATTATTCCAGATCCTATTTTCAAGATCTTATTACCAGACAGCTTGTTTTGGTGAATGGAGAAGTTGTAAAAAAACGCATTGAAGTGCAAGAGGGTGACGAGGTTGAAATCGAGTTTGCCCTAACTCCACAGATAGCGGTTGAAGCGGAAAACATTCCTCTGGCTATTCTTTACGAAGATGCCGATTTGATCGTAGTCAATAAGCCTCCTGGTATGGTGATTCACCCAGCTGTTGGTAATTGGAGTGGCACTTTTGTCAATGCGCTTCTCTACCATTGTCAACTAGAAGGTGAAGGATTACGTCCTGGTATTGTCCATAGGCTTGATAAAGAGACTTCTGGTGTTTTGGTTGCGGCTAAGAATAGTGAAGCTCACCAAAAACTGGTGGCTCTTTTTGCTTCGCGTGCTGTGAAGAAAGAGTATTTGGCGATTACAATCGGCAATCCCAAAGATCAGATCATTGAAGGCAATATTGGGAGAGATAGATTCAAACGCCAGCAAATGACGCTTGTCGAATCGGGTGGCAAACCGGCCAAAACTGTGGTGAAGAGTTTGGCCTATAATGCTAATCTCGCTCTTGTCGATCTATTTCCTGAAACTGGCCGGACACATCAACTGAGAGTGCATCTCAAGTCGATTGGCTGTCCGATTTTGGGAGATAGCCTCTACGGCAACTTGCAAATCAATAAAAAGCTCGAAGTTGGAAGACAACTTCTCCATGCCTACCGTCTGACATTCCCCCATCCTACGACAGGCAAAGAGGTGAGCTTTGAAGCGCCGATTCCTGAAGACATGCAAATCATCATCGATAAAATCCGCTGAGAGATGTTATACCATTACAGCAAATAATGTCAGAAATGATGGCCCTCTAGGAAGGCACCTTTGAAAGATCCTTTCTCGCTCATTTTTAAAAACATAAGCTTCGAAGCGCTCTCTCAAATTTGCCGCCCTATCAAGCCATCATTTCTGCCATTATTTGTTGTAAATGGTATTGAAGAAGGTGAGGCTCGGTCTATAGCCATTGCGATTGAAAATTTTACAGTTGGGCTAGGTGGAAGGGGTAAAAGGCGAGAATTTTTAAATGCTGCCTGCCCAGCTAGAGAGAACTTTTGGACTCAATTTTTATCCCAAGTCAGGCCGATTTGGGGCTAAAATGAGCTCTATTTCATCAATGATTCACCGGTCAATATAATTTTATATCGTTGAAAGTTAATTTCTTCCATACTATTAAATCGATATTAATTCACATATTGTCGCCTAATAAATTCCAATAAAGTAGTATGCGATAGATGGAAACGACTACCGATTTAGGGAACGCATCATGAAAGAATTTGTAGCATATATTGTGAAGAACTTGGTGGACAATCCGGATAAGGTTGTAATCAATGAAGTGGAAGGGACCCATACATTGATCATCGAGCTCTCTGTAGAAAAGTCTGACATTGGAAAGATTATTGGCAAAAAAGGCAAGACGATCAATGCGATTCGCACGCTGCTCATGTCTGTAGCAAGCCGGAATGGTTTGCGTGTCAATCTTGAGATTTTGGAAGACGACAAACCGAAAGCGGAATAGTTTGGGCGAAGACGATCGGACCGAGCAGGATTCGAACCTGCGACCGCCCGCTTAGAAGGCGGGTGCTCTATCCACTGAGCTATCGGTCCACGTCTGCTTAATATATCTCAATTCCCTCTATTGTGCAACTCATGCTATCTTTAGAGCATGGATTGTTTTGTTGCTCTCGGTGGAAATATCGGGAATGTTAAGAAAAACCTTGAGGAAGCAGCTTGTCGCATCGCACATTTACCGGGGATTTCTGCATTTCGCCTCTCTTCATTCTATTTGACAAAACCCTTCTATCCGACTCCTCAGCCAGACTTCCTCAATGCTTGTTGCCGTTTTGAATGCACTTTATCCCCCCATAGGCTATTCTCCTCATTACAGGAGATTGAAAGAGCTTTGGGCAAGCCGTCCAAACCTCGGGATCATCCAAGAATTGTCGATTTAGATCTTCTTTTTTTCGGAGAGGAGAGCATTTTCGAGAAAGACTTGATCATCCCCCATCCTCGCTGGCATGAGCGGCTCTTTGTCGTACGTCCTTTAAGCGACATTGTCCGTTTTTTGCCCTTTGGGATCGATGTCCACAAACTGCTGGAGGCTTTAAATGATCGTGATTTGCGGACCGTGTGTGATTGAGAGTGAGGAAGCTGCTCTTTTCGCCGCCGAACATCTGAAATCTATTTTTGAAAAGTACAACATCCCTTTCTACTTCAAGTCAAGCTATGACAAAGCGAACCGCTCCTCGCTGAATAGTTTTCGAGGGCCTGGACTAGAAAAGGGTCTCAAGATTTTAGAAAGAGTGAAAAAGGAAGTGGGCGTTCCCATCTTTACAGATGTTCACTCTCCGGAGGAAGCCTATGCAGCAGCTGAAGTGTGTGATGTCATCCAAATCCCTGCCTTTTTATCGCGGCAAACCGATCTTTTGGTAGCAGCGGGTCAATCGGGGGCTATTGTCAATATCAAGAAGGGGCAGTTTATGGCCCCTTGGGAGTTGAAAAATGTTGTGAAAAAGGTGGGAACAGAGCGGATCTGGCTGACAGATCGAGGCAGCTGTTTTGGCTATCAAAATCTAGTGAGCGATATGCGTGCGATTCCGATCATGCAAGATCTAGGTTTCCCTGTTTTCTACGATGCGACGCACAGTGTTCAGCTACCTGCTGGAGAGGGGCATCAATCGGGTGGTGAGCGCAGATTCATCCCCCATTTGAGTCGAGCGGCTTTAGCTGCAGGTTGTGATGGGATCTATGCAGAAGCGCATCCCGATCCAGCAAACGCGAAGTGTGATCAAGCATGCCAACTTCCTTTTGATTGGCTACCTGAGTTAGTAGAGAGTTGGCTGCGTGTTTACGAGGCGGTTCATACATGCTCAAATACTTGCTCATAGTCGTAGTTTTCTTTCTTTGTGTGATCTGGCCCACTTTGCGGCGAGATGACGCGAACTATGTCGCTGTTGTCAAAAGTAGTGAGCCAAAAGAAATGCGCGCCTATTGCCAGCAGTTTCGAGAGGGGGTTAGCAAGCGAGTTTGGGGAGAGCAATGCTGCCAGATCGATAGTGAGCATTCACAGCTATTCTTTTTCAGTAGCCAGGGTGATGTTGAATTGATTGAGGAACTCGACGCACTCTCTTGTGTGCTACAAGAGGAGCGTTTCTTCCGCAAAGGGAAGCCCTACCAACTTGTACGTCTTTTAGAGGCAAAAGAAGCCTCCTTTAATTATAATACACAGCTTCTGAATGCCGCAGATGTGCAGCTTTGGTCCTATGAATTGCCCGGCCATACTCTACCCAATAAAATAGAGGTAGCTCCTCTGATGGAAGGGCAAGCTGAAAGGATAGAGCTGCGGCTCAAAGGCAAAGAGTTTGAAATCCAAGCCCATGGTTTTAAGGGGAAAATGTTATGAGATGGCTCGTTCTATTGGTGTGTGTCCCCCTGTTTGGCGACCCAACTGTGGTCTCTTCTGATGCAGCTCGTTATGATGGTGAGCACATCATTTTGAGAGGGCATGTTCATGTTGAGCATGAGATGGGAGAGCTTTTTGCAGACCGTGTGACCCTCACAAAAGATGAAGAGAAACAGACAAAGTTAGATTTTCCGTGGATTAAACTTGAAGATGATGTCCGTTTTGTTTTGGTTGAAGGCAGGAAGCTCATTTGTGCAAATGCCTCCTGTGACTACATCAAAAAGCAGGCCTATGTAGAGGGAGGATTGCATTATAGCGATCAGCATGGAGAGATCTATGCGAGATCTGGCATTATCGACTACATCGAGGAAGACAAAAAGTTAAAGCCAACGCGCGTGACGCTTGAGGGTGAGGTGCAGATGGTGAATCAGAAGCGTGCACAATATGCTTTGGCTGACCGGGTCGAATACTTTCCTGAAAAGGAGTTGATGGTGATGACTGCACAGAAGTCTGTTCTCTTTTATGATAAGGAGCGTGGGATGGAGCTTTCGGCAAAAGAGGTGAGAGCGAGGCGCGATGCGGATGGGCAGGACACTGTGCAGGGAGTAGGGAATGTGCGCTTCCTATTTGGTGCGGGTGAATTTGAAAAACTACAAGGCAAGTTTGGGCTTTAACTATGTTGAGAGTCGAGCAGTTAGAGAAGAGTTATAATGGAAGAAAGGTGGTCAATGGACTTTCTTTCGAAATCGATTCGGGTGAGGTCATTGGACTGATTGGACCAAATGGTGCGGGCAAAACCACCTCGTTTTATATGACGATTGGATTGATTCGGCCCGATAAAGGACAAGTTTTTTTCAATGGATTAGATGTGACACCATTACCGATCGACGAGCGCGCCAAGATGGGAATGGGCTATTTGGCTCAAGAGCCTTCTGTTTTTCGCAATCTCACCGTCGAGGAGAATATTTTGTGTGTTCTCGAGAGATTGAAGCTCACCAAAGAAGAGAGAAAACAGAAGCTAATAGAATTACTCTCTGAACTGAATCTGACGGCTTTGGCGAAGAAAAAAGCGGGAGCTCTTTCTGGTGGGGAGAGGCGTCGTTTAGAGATTACAAGAGCGCTTGTGACAAACCCTTCATTTCTTCTGCTCGATGAACCTTTTGCCAATATCGATCCATTAGCGATTGCTGATTTGAAAAAGCTGATCCGTCATTTAGCAAAGAAGGGCATTTCTGTTCTGATCACAGACCACAATGCCCGGGAAATCCTTTCGATTGTCGATAGAGCCTATTTGGTGCGTGATGGGAAGCTCTTTTTACAAGGGACAGTGGACCAGCTTCTGAAAAGTGATGAAGCAAAGCGCTACTATCTCGGCAGCGATTTCAAAATGTGAATTTTATAGCATTTATAAAAAAATAATAGACATCTGGCATAACCCAATTTTCATATAACTGAAGCTTTAGTATAATGTAACGCTTGTTTTGCAAGTGTGAGTTTTGTCTGCAAAAATATCACACGATCCAGGCGTTGCCATCTAAAGGCATACTGGATGTATGTCAGAGATTGCAGTTAATAGATGAGCAACACCAAACCAAGGGACGAGAATTAATTATCCGTATTGTGTCTATGTTGATCAAAATGATCCGTAGATAGATCGGGCACCGGCATGGGCACGAAAATTGGGTTATGCAAGATGTCTAATGGCATGAGATAATTCTGGAAGATTTGTTTGCCGCCTTCTGTACCAATCGAATCTGGATGAAATTGTACTCCCACGATCGGCAAACTCTTATGACGCACTGCCATCACCTCATCATTAGCCCAAGCAATCACCTCCAACGGCTCTTGGACCTCTTCGAGAATCAATGAGTGGTAACGCATCCCCAAAAATGGTGATGGCAAACCCTGAAAGAGCGGATCGTGATTATGAGAGATCCACGACTGCTTTCCGTGAAAAACAGCTCGCGCTCTTCTCACCTTGGCCCCAAAAATAGAGCCAATCAGCTGATGCCCCATACAGATCCCCAAGATAGGCAATCCACTCAAAATAAGTTCTTTGGAAAGATGGCTTTTTTCAGGATGGCCAGGGCCTGGACCAATCACAATCGCGTCTGGTTGGAGATTCAGACACTCTTGTTTAGTTGCAGCATCATAGCGAATAATGACTACTTCTTGTCCCAATTCTTCAAAAGCGGAAGAGATATTGAATGTAAAGCTATCAATGTTGTCGATCAGCAAGAGCATGAAGGAGTGCCTTTTCAAATTGCTTAGGATCTACTTCAAAATCAGTATCACCACTTTGGCCATCATCTATTCCAAAGAGATAGTGGTAAGAAAGCTCAGCTGCGGCAGCAACCTGCCAATAGCAGGTGTGGGTATAGCTTGGCGCAAACATTTCCAATACAGGCGTTCCCTTTTTGCAAAAAGCGAGATGTGAAAGACCAGCTCCATGCGGAGCCACGACAATCTCTGCTGAAGCAAAGAGCTTCACTTGCTCTGCAAAGGGAAGCTGGCTTGTCGTAGCGACTTCAAAGCCATATTTTTGCAAAATAGGCACGAGCTCAATTTCATTGAGAACACGACGTTTATCTGCATCTTTTCTAGAAAGATAGAGCCTTCTTTTTTCTGTTGTTTTTGAGGGAATGTGACTCTTCAGAAAACGACACGCCCATTGAGTAGGGATCAAAGGAAAAGCGGGAACGATCAGTTCTCGAGCTCTTACACCTTGAAATTTGGAAGCATCGATAATACGCGTGGGATCTACTCCAAAAAAGAGCAAACTCTCCCGCTGGAAAGATTTTCCCTGATCGATGTAGATTTTCCCCTCAATATTTTGGACAAGAGCAAGTCTTGGAAGGACTTCATACATCCAGTGATAAAACATGTCTTGCCAGCCGGAAGTGAGAGAGATGACCCTTTCCGATTCAACAATCTCGGGAAAGAAGCGTCTCTTGCTGAAATTAAATAGATCATGATTTTCAGCACTTTTACCATCAACAGGCCTGAGATAGGTCTTAATCAGGCGGCCCTTTTGGTCGAGATTCCCTCCCAAACTTGTAGCTATACCATTTGAAAGCTGAAAGAGGCCCAAGGGAGGCAGCAATCCAGTTCGCTGTAAAAACTGGGAGTGGAGCTCTTTTTCAATTGTCTTGGGCAGCGGCAGATCGATAGGCTCGCTTGGTAGCAGCTCTTTCTCAATTGGGGCTTCCGAAACCCCTGAAGGAACTGCAAAAATAGGATAGCTTTTCGGTCCAAGTAGAGAGGCGATGCGGCCACAACTTCGCTTGAAGCCCAGCCGCAAACTCTTGACGCCTCTACTCAGAAAAGATTTCGTTTGGCTTGAAGAAGAAGTCAATTTCCACCTTGGCTGTTTCCTTTGCATCTGAACCATGAACAGCGTTCGCGTCAATCGAATCAGCAAAGTCTGCACGGATGGTTCCAGCTGCTGCTTCTTTTGGATTGGTTGCTCCCATCACTTCACGATTCTTCAAAATGGCGTTCTCCCCCTCTAAGACAGAGACGACAACCGGTCCTGAGATCATGAAATCAACTAAATCTTTGAAAAAACCACGTGCTTTATGGACAGCATAAAAGTTTTCTGCCTGCTCTCTTGAAAGATGGAGCATGCGAGTGGCTACAATTTTAAGCCCAGCCTTTTCAAAGCGTGCGATGATCTGACCAATCACTTTCTTTTTGACAGCATCTGGTTTAATAATCGATAGAGTGCGTTCTTTAGTCATTATATTCTCCTTTTTGGGAGAGAGGATACCAATAGCCTGCTTTAAGACAAAGAGGAAAATTGCAGAGTTTTGAACGCCTGTATAATTGATTCAGCTTGGAAGATGAGCTTCAAAACGCTCTCTATCTGACTCTTACTCGTGAAATCATTTCTTTCAAATGGTAGAATCCCGTAAACCGCGCAGTGCTGAAGTGATCAGCTGTGCGAGATCGTTGGGGTCGGCCACCTCTTCAGAAGCTCTCTTGACAGCCTTTTCTGCAGCGGGCAGTGTGTAACCCAAGTTGAGCAATGCAGCCAGCGCATCCTGCAATTTCAATCCGCCAATCTTGCTTGTAGATTTCAGACGCCCCTTCAAGTCAACAAGGAGTCTCTCCGCTGTCTTTTTACCAATGCCAGGTACCTTGGCAAGAGCTGTTGCATTTTGTGCTTCAACAATCGCCCCTAAATCATCGATATATGCGATTATGTTGATGGCCGTCTTAGGCCCAATCCCTGAAAGCGTGAGCAAAAGTTCAAAAAGCTCTCTGTCTTCCTTTTCAATAAAACCAAAAAGCGTTTGTGATTGCTCCCTGACAACAAAAGAGGTGTAAAGCAAGACTTTTTCGCCGATCTGATGGAGTGCTCGTGGAGTACTCAGACGATAGCCCACACCTTGGACATCAAGAACTGAATACTGGCTAGTCGATTCAACTAGCGTGCCTTGGATATATTCGTACATCTTCCTACATGACTGTGGCAGATGGCAAGTGCTAAAGCATCTGCAGCATCTTCCGGTTTAGGGACTTCTTTGAGTCCAAGCAGCTGGGCCGTCATTTTCTGAACTTGGAGTTTGCTCGCACGTCCAGTGCCAACCACTGCTTTCTTAGCTCGGCTTGCAGTATATTCGAAGACAGGGATTCCATGCAAAGTGGCGGCTAAAACAGCCACCCCACGTGCCTGACCTAACTTCATAGCTGATGAAACGTTGTGACTAACATACTGAGCTTCAATAACAACAACATCAGGTTGAAATCTGTCAATGAGAGACAAAACGCCTTTATGGATCCAACAGTAGCGTTCGTTGAGAGGTAAAGAGGGTGGGGGGCGGATACAGCCAAAATCGATGAGTTTTCCGTTCTGGATGATTCCGTAACCGGTAATGCGTGTTCCTGGATCAATTCCAAGGATTTTAGTCATTGTTGAGCATACTTCTGAGGTTAGATACTGTGAGCGCCATCTCAGTGTACTCTTTTTTCAATTTTTCGTAGCCTTCAAGTTCACGTTTCTTCTCAGCGATTAGCTCTTGGGCTTGGAGATACTTCTCTTGCCACTCTTTTGTAGAACTTTCAGCGACTTGAGCTCTTTCTTTGGCAAGAAGCTCCAACTTTTCTTCATGCATTCTCTGGAGATGGAGATTGTTATCCAAACGTTCGATCTCTTTTTTCTGACGCATGATCATCTCATTGCTCTCTTCGATCTGAATCTTCTGTCTCTCTACAAGATCGCGCAAAATGGTTGTCTCTTTCACTTTTTTAGCGAGGTGGGTCTGTGCGCGCTTGATCTCCTCGCCGCGCTCTTCATAACCGGCAGTCAATTCAGCTGCTCTCTTTTTAAGCTGCATGAACTCGCGCTCTCTTTCAGAAAACTCCTCTACCTGATGTTCGAGGGTTGAGCTTTCTCCTAGAAGTTTGGCATTTTTGCGGCTCATCTCTTTCATTTCATGATAAGCGCGATCGAGTAGCTCTTCTTTCTGTTTCTCAATCTCTGCGATCTTTTGAGCATACTCTTTGTGAATGGCAGCGATATCTGTTTTTGCCATCTGCTCTTGAAGTTTAGAAAACTCTTCCTTCAATAGCTCAAATTCACGCTGCTGAAGCTTCCATTCCTCTGCTGCAAGAGAGTGGGAGCGGCGCTCCTGATGGCGCTCTTCATCCAAACGGCGTAACTGGGTCTTACGCTCTTCAAGTTCACTTTCAATAATTTCGAGTTGTTCGAGAGTTTGGGCAAGCTTCTTTTCACGCTTTGCCTCTTCCATCTCTTTTTTTGTGAGTAAACCAGACTTTTCTTTGTATTCCTCAGCCAACTTGCGCAAAAAAGGCTTCACCTTGGTGAGCTGTTCTTTGATGATCGCATTTTCTTCTTTTATACGAGCAAATTCATCTGGTCCTGCCAATTTTTGAATGTCGGCAAGCCGCGTCTGAAAACTTTTCTGGAGAGTATCTCCCTCAAGCCGCTTCTTTAACTCTTTCACCCTCTTTTTTTCAGCAAATAGATTTTTGAGCAGCTTCTTGAATTCTTCTTCGGTATGTGTTTTCATATTCTTCTATATAAATAAACGGCATTAAACATACAATTGTTGTATGAAAATTATTATTCGAATGCCTAATTGGTTAGGTGATGCTGTCATGGCGACACCCTTACTATCGATCACAAAAGAGCTCTGGCCTGAATCAGAAATCACGGTTGTATCAAAGGCGGGTTTGACGCCTCTTTATTTCGGGAATCCCTACATTAAAGAGACTCTCTCTCATTTTCCGAAAAAAGCTGATCTCGGCATTTTGACAACTAATTCATTTTCAACCGCTTGGGAACTCTTCAAATCAGGCACAAAGAAGCGGATTGGCTTTGCCAATGAGTGGCGCTCTTTTCTTCTCACTAACCCTCTATCTTTTCCAAAAGAGAGGGGTGATGAGCATTTAGTGACAACCTATAAAAGACTTGTCGGCAAACCAGAGAATAAGACAAAACCCCAGCTCTTTGTGACACCAGATGAAAAGCTGGAAGCGCAAGAGCGATTGAAGGATCTAGGTTTGAGAGGTCCGGTAATCGGCATCAATACGCAGGCGGCCTATGGGCCTGCAAAATGCTGGCTCCCAGAGCGTTTTAGGGAGGTTGCGAAACGACTTTCCCGTGATTACAGCGTGATTTTCTTTGGGGATGCAGCTGGTAAAGTGGAGATAAATGAGATTTGTGAGGGATTGGATGTAGTCAATTTGGCGGGCCAGACAAGTCTACGTCAGTTGATTGCGCTGCTTAAAGAGTGTTCTGTTTTTCTCACGAATGATAGTGGTCCGATGCATCTCGCGGCTGCTCTCCAAACGCCAGTTGTGGCGCTTTTTGGGTCAACTAATGAGGTAGCAACAGGGCCTTATGAGTGGGGCACAGTGATTCACAAGCATGTGGCGTGCAGTCCTTGCTACAAGAGGGTTTGTCCGATCGATTTTCGCTGTATGAAGCAGATTGAGGTGGACGAAGTTCTGGAGAAGATTCATGCAAGCCTAAGGTTAGAGAATATTATAGACAAACAAGGTGACGAGTTTGGCACCTCCATTTATAAATTCTCCAACTCAATCGACTAATAATACGATTTATCACAAATAATGTCACAAATGAGAGCTAGATAGAGCGGCAAATTGAAGCTCATGCTTTTAAACATGAAAGGATCTCTCAAAGGCGTCCAAGCTAGATGGCTCTCATTTGTCACATTATTTGTTATAAATAAAGATTTTCTCCTTCTAAACAATCGAATCAATTATAATGCTCAGTTATTTAGCTTCGGGAGTTAGTATGTCGAAGATTTGTCTTGCTAGTGATAATTGGAGTCCAGCCCATCCCCTCATCATCAAAGCGGTCAGCGAGGCAAATGAAGGCTATGCCCCCTCTTATGGTTTAGACCCGTGGACTCAGGAAGCGGAAGGTCTTATCCAAAAAGCTTTTAAAACCTCAGGGAAGGTTTTTGTTGTCCCCACCGGCACTGGAGCAAATATTTTTGCCCTTAAGCTCTGTTGTAAAGCCCACCAGTCAGTCATTTGTACAGATATTGCCCATATCCAATACCAAGAATCTGGAGCAGCTGAAGCGCTTCTAGGATGCAAACTGGTCACAGTCCCAAATAAAGAGGGCAAGATTCTACCTGCTGAAATCATTAAAAAACTGAAACGGGAGCGAGCTTTTGGGAAGCACTCGACTGCTCCTTCTGTTTTGTCGATTGCCCAACCAACGGAAGTCGGGACAGTATACACTCTTGAAGAGCTGAAAGCGCTTGCCAAGCTATGCAAAGAAGAAAATCTCCTATTTCACATCGATGGAAGTCGTTTTTACAATGCCGCAGTGAGTTTAGGAGGATCTCTACATGAAATCACAGAAGCTGCCCATGTCGATATTCTCTCTCTCGGGGGGACTAAAAATGGATTGATGGGGGCTGAAGCCCTCGTGATTTTCAATCCTGATTTGCAAGAAGGCAGTGATCATTTACAAAAGCAGATGCTACAACTACTTTCCAAGATGCGTTTTCTCTCTGCCCAATACATTCCATTTTTTAAAAATAATTTGTGGCAGACACTGGCTTCACAAGCCAATCAGAAAGCACAAGAAATTGCCTCAATTATCAAAGCGACTCCTGGGCTTTCTCTGAGCTATCGAGTCGATACCAACCAAATCTTCTTCATTGCACCTCCAAAGTGGATTCCATTAATTCAGGAAAAAATCTTTTGTTATCCTTGGGATGCTGAAAAAAATGAAGTGCGTTTCATCGCCTCTTGGGATACTTCAGAGCAAGACATCAAAGCGATCCGTTCGATCCTGTCTGAAATATCTCAGATGTCGTTATGATTTTGCATGGTCAAAGCCGACGGCAGAGAGTCGCCGAAAAAACGCTCCTGCTGCTCATGCGACAGCGCAATCGAAAGATCAATCCCAAACTTTTGCTCAATCGTTGTCAATAGCGCAGGCTTTAGATTCACCTCTACTACATCTGTCTTCCGCGCTAGATGAAGCAATGTAAAGCCGATATGCTCTTCATCCTTAAAGGGCATATCGATGAGCGTTTGTACCCAAGTTTCACAGGTCTGCTTAGGCAAAATATTGGCTAGAGAGCCATAAAGCGGCTGACGCGCCCCCAACCTTCCAAGTGCCCAATAATCAAAAGGTTTGCCCTTCCCCTCGACCAACCTCTGCAAAAGCCCCTTTCCTAATTTAATTTTCTGCTCATGATTGACAAGTTCTAAAGAAGCGAGGCAGCGCAGCTTCTCACAATAGAGATACTCTTCCTTTGCATTGAGCCCCTTTCGACTCAAAATGGTCGGCAAAAGAAGATTGAAAAGCTGCAACTGCTGTCCCTTTGAAAGGCCTGCAGAGATCCGACGAAACGCAATCCACTTCTGAATCTCTACCTCTTGGGATAGCTTTTTATCTGCAATATGGAGTTTCCAAAGCTCATTCGTACGATGCTCATCGAGCGGATGGCCCATGCCCGGTCTTAAGAAAAAGCCTGCGAGATTCCAAAAGCGGCTCCCATATTCGCTCGAGAGATGACGCTTGTCTGCTTGTTCGATTAGCGCTTCAAAAAGCTTGCGCAAAAGATGTGCTCCCCACTTTTCGCGCGGCTCATTCAAGAGCTGCTCCAATCTCTTCATCAAACTCTTCAAAAGAGCCTCTTGTCCAGGGCTAAAAGCCTCACGCACTAAATTTTGCGCAGGAACAAGCTCACTCATTTCCATGATTTGCTCCACCCGCACTTCATCACTCCCCCGCACTGAAAACTCAAGCTTCCATTTATGATCACTCTCTTGAGATGCAAGCCAAAGTTCGATCGTGCCCAAAGCTGTGTAGTGCACTTTGAGATAAACCGATGCCTCGCTCTTCTTCCCCAGCTTCAGTACAGTTTGGATCGGGGGTAGAAGTGTCATCTCTTCAATCTCTACCACTGTTCCTGGTGGATCAAAAAGACGGGTGCTCGAACTGTAAAGCTCAAAAGAGACTTCTTGGTTTGTGCGCAACAAGAAGAGATTATCGGGAACAAACCAGCTATCCTCTTCACTCCCACGCGCTATGAGAGAAAGGGCTTTGCGCTCTTTATTGATGTCCAATCCCAAATAGTAACCACGCGGAGAACCCCCAGAGATACGCTGCTCCTTTTTGGCTCCAAAAAGAGCCGCTCCTCGTGAAACTGCTAGGTCAAGATCATCGCTCGATAATACTTCAATACTCCCGAACCAGCGCGTTAAAGACTGAATGATCCTTTCACGGAAAATCAAGGGCTTCAGCGCGCCACCATTGAAAAGCAGATGCGTCGGTCTTTTATTTTTAGAGAGAAAATGCGCAAGCTGCTTAGTGATCGAAGGTTCCGCTTCAAAAGCAAGGCCTACTTTCTTGATACCCGTCGCCTTGCGGATATTTTGGGCTTCTTCAAAGTCATAAAGACCGAAGAAACCCTCTAGATCCACATCTTCAGGTTTCAATGTAAAGCGCTTTCCACTCATGATGGAGGAGCCCTGACCTTCAACAAAAAAAGAGACACTTTCCCCTGAGGAGAACATCTTTTCTTTTGCTGCACGGACTGCATGGATATTGTCACAGCCGATCTTGTGAGCGAGGGCATAATCGATATTGTCCCCGCCTAAAAGAAGGTGTCTGCCGACAGCCATCCTTCGGAAGCCATTTTCTACAACATCGATCAAACTAAAGTCGGTTGTGCCCCCACCTATATCACAAACCAGAATCGTTGAGCCGATTGGCAGCTCTTTCTTGCCCATCCATGCGTAAAAAGCTGCTTGAGGCTCCTCTAACAATTTGACATTTGGCAAACCTGCCATCTTCGCAGCTTGAAGTGTGAGATTGCGCGCTACTTCATCGAAAGAAGCAGGCACAGTCAAGATCACCTCCTGCTCTTCTAGGTCTTCATGTTCCCGATTCCACATCTCACGAATGTGTGTCAGAAGAAGGGCTGTCGCTTCAACAGGAGAGATCTGTCTTTGATCGAATTCTACGGGCAGAATGCGTTCCTGACGCAGAGAGGCGGGGTTGGAAAGCCAGCTTTTGGCAGAGTGGACAACTCTTGTGGGGATTTTAGTCCCCTCTACTTTTGCCCACTCTCCCACTACAGTGTTCTCACCGAGATAAATGAATGACGGCAGAAGATCTCTTTTCCCAAAACCTTCCTGATCAATCTTGAATAGCTTCAACTGGCCGTCAAAATAATGAACTGCACAGTTGGTTGTTCCAAGATCAATGCCGACAATCATCGGATGAATTTATCTGCTGGTACATATTCATAGCCACAATCTCTCGCGACTGGCTCATAAGTGACAGAACCAAGACATACATTGAGCCCCTCTTTGAGTCCAAAGCACTCAGAGCAAGCTTTCTTGTAGCCCTTATTCGCAATTTCCAGAGCATAGGGAGCCACTGCATTGGTCAACGCCTGCGTCGATGTGCGTGCACAAGCGCCTGGCATGTTGGCCACACAGTAGTGTACAATTTTATCAACAACGTAGATCGGATCACTGTGCGTTGTGATACGCGAAGTTTCAAAACAGCCGCCCTGATCGATCGCTACATCGACAAGCACACTGCCAGGCTCCATGAGTTTCAGCATTTCTTTTGTTACCAAATGAGGCGCTTTTGCTCCAGGAATCAAAACAGCACCAATCACTAAATCAGCTGTTTTCAAAGCCTCTTCTACTGCAACGGGTGTGCTGTAGAGAGTTTTAAGTTGCGGACCATAGAGATCATCTAATTGTCGCACACGCTCCAAACGGCTCTCTATGATCGTAACATCAGCACCAAAGCCCAAGGCCATGCGCGCAGCTTGCGTCCCAACAACGCCACCACCGAGCACCACCACCTTCGCTGGAGCCACGCCTGGCACGCCGCCTAGAAGCAATCCCTTGCCTCCATTAGCCATCTGCAAAGCCCAAGCACCCGCCTGAATCGCAATGCGGCCCGCCACCTCACTCATCGGTGTCAAAAGAGGCAGACGCCCCTGTTTATCAACAACTGTTTCAAAAGCAATCGCAACAACTTCTCGTTCTATCAGATGTTTTAAAAGTTCAGCTTCAGCAGCAAGATGAAGGAAACAGAAAAGAATCTGTCCTTTACGTAACAAAGGATATTCCTTCTTCTGAGGCTCCTTCACTTTGATGATCATCTCTGCTTTGTACACATCTTCTGCAGATGCAACAATGCTGGCCCCCGCCTTTTGATACATTTCATCGCTGTAGCCGATTGGCAAGCCAGCATCTTGCTGAACTACTACTTCATGGCCAGCTCTAACAAGCATGTTCACAAAGCCTGGGGTAGCACCCACTCGATATTCGTGGTTTTTAATTTCTTTCGGGATTCCAATTTTCAAGATACAAGCTCCATTTCACGTTCTGCAAATGCCAGGGAGAGTAGCTTAGAGACCCCTTTTTCTTCCATAGAAACTCCGATCAAAAGATCAGCAATCGACATCGTTTTTTTGTTGTGCGTCACAATAATAAATTGCGTCTTGTCGGTAAATTGTCGGAGCATCTCACAAAAACGACCGATATTGGTTTCATCAAGTGGAGCATCGACCTCATCAAGAATGCAAAATGGAGCCCTTCTCACTTCGAAAATAGCGAAAAGCAAGGCTAACGCTGTCAAACACTTCTCACCACCGGAAAGCAGAGAGATCGAACGCAATTTCTTGCCAGGTGGCTTTGCTACAATTTCAATGCCAGCCTCAAGAACATCCGAGCTTCCTTCAAAACAGAGATCAGCCTCTCCTCCGCGGAAGAGAATAGCAAAATTCTTGCGGAAATTTTCGCGGATCTGTTCAAAAGTCGCCTTAAAAATCTTGCGGCTCTCCTGATCAAGCTTGAGAATGATCTTTTCCAATTCACTCTTTGCTTTTTCCATGTCAGCCGATTGCTCTTTGAGATGGCTGGCACGTTTTTCTTGCTGCTCATACTCTTCGATTGCCAGCAAGTTGACTTGACTACTCTTGTCAATTGTGACACGCAGCTGACGAATCTCCTTCTCAGATTCTACAACATCCACATCCTGAATCTCTTGCCAATTGATACCTTCGAGTCCTTTTTCCAACTCTGCGCGCGCAACATTTTGCGATGCTGAAGCGACTTCAATTTTATGCAATTTTTCAGAAAGAGCGTGAGCTCGTCCCCGTTTGCGACCAAGCTTATCATCGAGCTCTGCCACCTTTTTACGCGCCTTTTCCAAGCCCTCATGCTGCTTTTCAAATTGTGAACGTAACTGGGCGACCTCTCCTCCTAATCCTTCAATGGTTGTGCCTCTTGAATCGATCATCTTTTGACAAAGAATACGGTGTTTCTCACATTCATTGACTTCGCTATCGATTTTGACACGCCTCTCTTCCTGAGCTTGTCTCTTGGCATTACTGGCCACGCGCTCTTTTTCCGAACGGTGCCATCTCTCTCTTGTTTCATTCACCTGTTGACGCAACTGGGGCAGAAGCTCTTTCAATTGCTCTAGCCGTTCTTCTTGCGTTTCAACAAGTGCTGTTTTTCCCAGAAGCTGAAGTTTTTTCTCCAATTTCTCAAGAGCTTTTTCTTCTTGACGCAACTTTCCCAAGCTTTCTTGCAAGAAGAAGTTCTCCTGCACAGAGACCATCTCCTTCTTGCGCCATCTCTCTTCGAGGCTGGATGGATCTACAAGAGTCGCTTCACACTTCTTCAGCGCCGCTTCTGCCTCTTCGCGCTGCTGCTTGATTTTGACGCGACTCTCTTTCGGAGTTTGAAACAGCACCCCGAAGTGGTCGGTATAGAGACCCGTAGCTGTCACACCTAATTGCCCAGGTTTTTCATGAATAGGGACAGCAAAGTGCTCAGAAAGTTTTTTATTCTCTGTTGGCAAGAGAGAGAAATTCTCCACTCCCTCTTTTTCTGCAAAAGCTAAAATCTCTTCTAGGTCTGCTGGAGCAACAAGGAGTGTATCGCTGTAATTGTGCAAAACAGCTTCACAGCCCTTTTTCGGTTTCACATGCTCTAAAAGAGGTTTTAATTTTGCAGGAAACTCCTTCAGCAATCTTTGACTACCTGATCGTATACGCACAGTGAGTTCGGCAATCTTGCGATGCAAGCCATCGATTTCTGTACGTTTTTGCTTCATCTCAGAGGCCAATTTTTGCCACTGTCCTTTGAACAATTCAGCTTCGCTCTTCAGACTTTCAACAGTGGCTCTTTTGCCCTCAACAGTTGCTTGTAGATCAGCAATCATCTGTCGACTTTTCTCGATTTCGTCGCTCAAGAAGCGCGCTTCATGTGCTTTTGCTGCTTGTAATTGGAGACGAGCAAGCTCTTCCTTTTCTTGATTGACCTCTAAAAGCGTTTTCTCCAAAAGATGGAGCTCCTTTTCCAGCTCCTCATCTTTTTCAATCACTTCTCGATGGGTGAAGCTGCGCTTTTCTTCATGCAGAGAACGCAGTTGGATTTCAAGCTCAGCTAAGCGCTCCTTAGCTCTCCTCACCTCGACAGAATGGACCTCAAAACTTTTTTCGGCTTGGTAAAGCCGTTCCCGTTTTGCCTCTCCATCGCGCTCTTCGATGAGAAGATGTTCTTTGGATTTGCTGAATTCAGCAGCGAGTAGCTCAATCTCTCCTAGAACAACGCGATGCTGCTCTTGCAAATCGATTAGCTCTTTCTCTCTCTCACTTCCTTGAGTCAAAATCAAGCGCAGTTTAGTTGCCAAAACAGCTTTTTCTAAACTTGCTAGACGCTCTTTATTCTCTTGAAAAGCTTTGGCAAGGCTGGCTTGTCGCTTCAGTACTGATGCCTGTTTGGATACCTCTCCATAGATGTCTTGAATGCGGTTGTAGTTTTCAGCGGCAAGTGCAAGTTTACGGAGAGTCTCTTTCTTTTTATCGAGGAAAAGACCGATTCCCGCAGCTTCATCAAAAATGGCGCGACGGGCCTGCGGAGCGAGGTGGATCACACGGTCAACACCCCCCTGTTCAAAAACCGAAAAAGCATTTTTACCCACTCCCGAACCCATCAACAAATGCTGAAGATCACGGAGGCGCACAACTTCACGATTCAACAGATATTCAGAATCACCATCACGGTAAAGACGCCGAGTGATCGTCACCTCTTCATATTCGGTTTTGAGACTCTCACCAACATCGCTGAGAGTGATCGACACTTCCGCATAGTTCAACTGAGCCCGCTTCGATGTGCCAGCAAAAAGGACATCTTGCATAGCAGAGGCGCGCATCGATTTCGCAGACTGCTCTCCCAGTACCCAGCGGAAAGCATCAACAATATTGGATTTACCACAGCCATTGGGACCTACGATACCAATAATATCGCGATCGAAGTCGATCACAACTTTGTCAGCAAACGATTTGAATCCAACGATTTTTAACTTTTTAAGTCGCATACCTGTCTACTGGAAATATTATCAAAAAGATTAACCATTTCAATGGCGGCTTCAGCATATTCGGAGCCCAAATTCTTGCCCTTGATCCCGGAGCGTCTTTCAGCTTGTTCAACATTCTCCGTCGTCAAAATACCGTAGATGATAGGCAATCGAGTGGTAAGAGAGGCTTCCATGATGCCAGCAGCTGACTGCTGAGCTACCATATCGAAATGCGCAGTCTCGCCACGAATCACACAGCCGAGGCAGATGACCGCTTCAAACTCACCTGATTCAGCAAAACGCTTGGCTGCGAGCGGAACTTCAAAGGCGCCGGGAACCCACGCTACAGTGATATCAACAGCGCCATGCTGTGCGAGGGACTCAAGAGCACCATCGAGAAGACGCTGCACAATCGGCTTGTTAAAACGTGAACAGACGATCGCAAAACGGTGTCCTGTACCATCCAAATTGCCTCTATAAGTTGTTGAGCACATAGTCATGTCCCATTTTTTCCATTTTTGTACGCAAATAACGCAAGTTTTCTTTGGTCACCTTGGGTGGAAGCGGCACTCTTTCTGAAATAGTCAAACCAAAGCCATCGAGTCCACCATACTTGGCAGGATTATTTGTGAGAAGTCTAATAGAGGTGAGTCCGAGATCGGCTAAAATCTGTGCGCCAATTCCATATTCTCGTGAGTCGACCGGCAATCCCAAATGTTCATTAGCCTCAACGGTATCCATGCCGTCATCCTGAAGACCATAAGCACGGAGCTTATGACCAAGACCAATCCCCCTACCTTCCTGCCCTCTCAGATAAAGCAGAACACCCAATCCTTCCTCATTGATCCGCTTGAGAGCACTTTTAAGCTGTGATCCACAATCACATCTCAGCGACTCAAAAAGATCGCCTGTCAAACATTCTGAGTGGACACGGACAAGCACATCTTTGGCAGAGGCCACGTCACCTTTGACGAGTGCAAGATGATGGACACCATCGAGGAGAGATTCGTAGGCACAAGCCCTAAACTCGCCAAACTCGGTTGGCAACCTGGCATCAGCAATTTGACGGATAAGCTTTTCTCGAGCACGTCTATAGCGAACAAGGTCAGATACAGCGATCATGGGGATCTGGAATTTTTGAGCAAGCTCAGTCAGCTGACCCGGCCTTGTCATCGTGTAGTCTGGATTGACAATCTCACACAAAGCAACCACTGGTTCTTTGCCAGCCATCAAAGCGAGGTCTACACCTGCTTCGGTATGGCCGGCACGCTTCAAAACTCCCCCCTCTCGCGCTCTTAAAGGAAAGATATGTCCCGGCTTACGAAAGTCATTGCCTTCAGAAAGGGGGTCTGCCAAAGCAATTACTGTCTTGCATCTGTCATCCCGAGAAATGCCTGTAGTCGTTTGATTTCTCAAATCGACGGAGACAGTGAAGGCTGTGCGCTGCTGCTCGCTATTTTGGCTAACCATCAAAGGCAAATGTAAAGCGTCTAGACGCTCTCCTGTCATAGCGACACAAATGACACCGCTTGTCTGCTGCAAGAGAAAAGACATTTTTTCAGGAGTCATGTCTTGAGCAGGAATGAGGAGATCTCCCTCATTTTCCCTATCGGGATCATCGACGACGATGACAAACTGACCATTTTTAAAGGCGTTGATAGCCTCTTCAACCTTTTTCATCTGATGGAGTATAGCAAGGAAGGAATTAAAAATGGATTGTATTTTACTAGAATGGGGGGAGGTTTGGCTGGAGATTTTTCAAAAATTTCTCGAGAAGTTGACAGAGTATATCGCCTTCTTTCATGGTCAGATTACCACGGTAAAGCAATAGAGGCTTATACGATTTATCACTTGAATCACCCAAAAACCATCTTCACCCTAGATAATAAAATCTACTTCAAGACCAGCCTTTGTGCTCCAATAAAAAAGTTCCTATTTCCATTTGCACACTCACACCAAGCCTTAAAATGTTGTGGGACGAGCTCTTATAAAACTTCACCCCCCACCTCTCTTGGAAATGGTATAAGATGTCTTGTAGATCATGCGCACATCGTTGCAGAGTTTAAGGACAGACTCCAATTGAAAACGGGGCGCGAGGTCTATCGAAGTAATATTTAAATCCATCCGCTTTCCATTACCCAGAAAACAGTTGCCGACGTAAACCACCCACTCTTGAACAAAATTCTCTTTCATAAATTGAGAATGAATCGTCGCTCCCCCCTCTACAAAAAGCTGCATCACCCCCCGCCTTCCCAACTCTAAAAGTATTTCTTTGAGAGAGAAGGCTTTACAACTCTCCGCATTTTTCCAGACACGGTTAGACTCAGTAAAAATCAAAGTCGGAGCGATGGTTGAATCAAAAAGAGCCCCCTCTTCGGGCAGGCGGCCTTTTCTATCAAGAATCACTCTAAGTGGCTTGCCTTCAGCTGAAAGAGTGGGCTTGTCCTGAATCGCCGTCTCGACTCCAATCAAAATCGCTTGACTCTGAGCTCGAAACTGCCGCGCATCTTTGCGCGCCATCTCTCCCGTAATCCATTTGGAACTACCATCTGGCGCTGCCATACAACCATCTATTGAAATCGCTGTCTTGAGCAAACAGTAGGGCAACCCCGTCCTACGATGATAAAGATAGGGAGCGAGTGACAGCTCCGCCTCTTCTTTACCGATCCCAATAATCACTTCGATTCCAGCATTTTTTAATTGCTCAAATCCTGAAAGCGAGGTGGGGTCAGGATCTAAAAAGGGAATGACAACCCGCTTTACACCCGCCTGAATCAGAGCTGTTGTGCAAGGTGGGGTCCGCCCATGGTGGGCACAGGGCTCTAAAGTGACATAGGCAGTCGAACCTCTAGCATTTTCTTTAGCCTCTGCAAGGGCCATCGCTTCTGCGTGAGGGCAGCCTGCTTGCGCATGGTATCCCGAACCGACAATTTCACCATTTTTCACCAAAACACACCCAACCCAAGGGTTAGGAGGAGCTGTATTTCGCCCCTTTTCTCCCTCGCGAATAGCGGCACGCATAAAAAAGAGTTGTTGGTCTTTGTTCTCTTGCATATAATGTCTCGGTATTATGCTAGATATCAAACAAATTAGGAAAGAGAAAGAGCGCATTGAAAAACTGGTTCAAACCAAAGAGCCTTCTCTCACACTTGATCCCATTCTTAAACTCGATGAAGAGCTGCGTCAACTCAAGAGCGAAAGTGAAAAACTCCTCCATGAACGCAATGAAAAATCCAAAATGGTCGGCGATCTCAAAAGAGATAAAAAGCCTGCCGATGCACTCATGCAGGAAGTGCGGACCCTTGGAGAGAGAATTGCAGAGATCGAAGAGCAATTAGCTCAAGTTGATGCCCAATTAACAGACAAGCTCTCTCACATTCCCAACATCCCTTTTGATGAGATCAAAGTTTCTCAAAACAAAGAAGATAATGTTGTCATCAAAGTCGTTGGCCAAAAGCCCACCTTTGATTTCAAATTCAAAAATCATCTGGAGTTGAATGAGAAGCTCAAGCTTTTTGATTTTGAGCGAGCTGTCAAAATTTCCGGTTCTAGATGGGCTTCTTACCACGGCTTAGGCGCTCAACTAGAGTGGGCACTACTCAACACCATGCTTGAGATCCAACAGCTGCGCGGCTTTGAGTTCTGGCTTCCTCCTCTCATGGTCCGACCACCGGTCATGTTTGCCTCAGGTCAGATGCCTAAATTCGAAGGCCAGTTTTATGAGATGAGCGATAAAAATGAGCCCCTCTATTTGATTCCTACAGCTGAGGTCTCTTTAAATGGGTTGCACATCGATGAGATTTTTGAAGCAGAGCAGCTCCCGAAAAAATATGTAGCCTACACCCCTTGCTTCCGCAAAGAGTCTGGCGCTGCGGGTGCTGAAGAGCGCGGACTGATCCGCGTCCACCAATTTAATAAAGTTGAGATGTTTGCCTTCACGAAGCCCGAAGAGAGCGAAGCTATGTTTAATGAGATGCTCTCAGTCGCAGAAGAGATTTTACAAGCGCTTGGACTCCACTATAGGCTGACACTCTTAGTCACTGGTGACATGTCCTTTACAGCAGCAAAAACAGTCGATATCGAAGTCTGGCTTCCTGGTCAAAATCGCTACTACGAAGTCTCTTCTGTTTCGCATTGCACTGACTATCAAGCTCGTAGATCTAAGACTCGTTATAAGGAAAAAGGTGGGAAGCCTGAGTTTGTGCACACTTTGAACGGTTCTGGGCTTGCGACTTCAAGGCTGATGGTTGCTCTACTCGAAAACAATCAGAAAAGTGACGGCAGCGTAGAGCTCCCTCCACTGCTGGCCGAGAAGTTGAAGAGACATTCTCTAGGTTAAGCAAAGTTGCTTATGTAGCCAATTGAGTTTCGATTGACTATTATGAAATGACAGCCACCTTTGAGAGATTCTTTCTCCCTGATCTTTAAAAACATGAGCTTCAAAACCATCTCTCAAATTTGCCCTCCTACCTGGCCGTCATTTGTGACATTATTTCTTGTAAATGGTATAACATTAAAAATATGAGCGATCAATCGACCTCTTTGATTCATTCCGCTATCATTGATGTCCGCAGCCCTGCAGAATTTAACCATGGTCATATTCCAGGAGCGATCAACATCCCCCTCTTTTCCGACGAGGAGCGCCATCAGGTAGGCCAGACCTATAAATCCAAGAGTAAAGAGGCGGCCTTCCAACTCGGTCTTCGCTTTGTAGGCCCAAAGCTGGAGGCATTTGTCAAAGCTGTAAAACCATTTGACAGTGTAGAAGTTTACTGCGCGCGTGGCGGCATGCGGAGTCAGTCGATGGGATGGCTCTTTAGCCAAGCTGGCATTCCGACAACGATTAGAAAAGGGGGTTATAAGGCTTTTCGTAATGAAGTCTTAAAAATTTTAAAAAAGCCCTACTCTTTTAAAATCATATCTGGCTTGACAGGTGCAGGGAAATCGGAGATTTTGCGGGGAAAAGAACAATTTATTGACTTAGAAGCGCTTGCAAATCATCGGGGCAGTGCCTTTGGTGCTTTAGGCCCCCAACCTTCAAATGAGCATTTAGAAAATTTAATTGCTCACAACCTTTTATCCCTAAACGACAAAGAAACGATTTGGGTAGAAGATGAAAGTCGGGTTATCGGCTCTTGCAAGCTACCTGACGATTTTTTTGAGCAGATGGCTAGAGCGCCGCGCGAAGAAATAAAATGTTCTTTTGAAGAGAGGGTAGAGCGACTTGTCATAACCTACGGCAGCTATGAAATTTCAATCCTAGAATCAGCCATTTTGAAGATAGAAAAGAGGCTTGGAAGGGATCGCATGAAGCAAGCTTTATCTCTACTGAAGAAGAATAACTTAAGAGAGTGTGCCGCCCTTTTGCTTGGTTATTATGACAAAGCTTACGAGAAAAGCCAGAAGAGGTATAATAGATTTAATGAGCACACACTTTGAAAATCGGGATGCACTATCCCATGTTGTAGAAAAAAAAGTAGCGGGTTTTCTCTCCTTAACGGAGTCGCATGGTACCGAGCTGCCAGGACAGCTATCGAGCGGGGCCGATGCCATGCGAGAGACAACCCTTTTTCTCCTATTAAGCTGGCTTGTCCTCTCAGTAGAAATGCCGGTTTTGATTGCGATTGGAGTGGCGTTGGTCGCATGGAAGAGCGGCCGAAGCGCTTGGCTTTCCTATGCACGGATGGAAAGATTGCACCGCCTCATGGAGGAGGAAAAGCATGAGATTGAGCATAACCGCAATCAAGAACGGGAAGAGTTAAAAGCGCTTTACAGAGCTAAGGGTTTTCAAGGGAATCTATTAGAAGATGTGATGGATGTCTTGATGGCTGACAACGACCGTCTTTTGCGTGTGATGCTAGAAGAGGAGCTTGGCCTCTCCTTGCAAGCTTATGACCATCCTATTAAGCAATCGATGGGCGCTTTTGTAGGCTCTCTTTCGGCTGCTGCAACTTTTGTTCTTTCGATCCTTTTCCTGCCATTTTGGGCAGTAGTAGCTACAGCTCTATGTCTAATTGGAGTGGGAGCTGCAGCGGCTGCGTTTTTTGAAAAAAATGAGTTAATACCCGCAGTCATTTGGAACTTGGCGATCGCCGGTTTAAGCCTTGGACTCGCCCATTTTATTGTTGAGCTATTATGACTGAAGAGTTGATCGTCAATTACTATAATTCTGGCAAGGAGATGAATCAAAGTCCTTTCCTGGCACCAAGCTCACGGAAATGGGGCAATAATCTCTCCCTCAAAATCGCCTTTTTTTCAGCAGGGCTTCTCTTGCTCTCTTTCTTTTTTTCCTTAAGCAATCCGCTTTTGGGCTCTCTTTTCTTGCTTCTGACTTTCTTTTTTGCAGGTGTTCCCGCATTGATCGGTGCGATTGAGGATTTGGCAGCAGGTCAACTCAATATCGACGTCTTGATGGCTCTTGCTGCCTTTGTTTCTCTTTTCATTGGCAGTGGGCAAGAGGGTGGCCTTTTACTTGTACTTTTTGCTTTTGCTGGAGCCTTGGAGAAAAGTGTCAAGAGTCGGGCTAAGGGAGCGATCCGCTCTTTGGAAAAATTGACTCCTAAGAAAGCTTTTGTATTGCGTCGAGATGGCTCTTTGATCGAAAGAGCGCTTTCTGAAATCCGTATTGGCGAAAAGATTTTAGTGAAAGCAGGAGCGGTTATACCGCTCGATGGTGTAGTGATCGAGGGAGCTTCTTCGGTCAATCTGGTGCATCTCACTGGCGAAAACCTTCCTGTTTCAAAGAAACCAGGCGATGACGTCCCAGCTGGAGCGCACAATAATGAAGGTTCTATCACGATCGAAGTGACGCAGGAGAGCTCCAATTCAACGATTGCAAAGATTGTCCAGCTGATTACAGAGGCGCAGAAGTCGAGACCAAAATTGGCCCTTTTTCTCGATAATATGATGAGTCGTTATGCCACTTTCGTCATCATTTCTACCTTTGCTTTTGCTCTTTTACTCCCTCTCCTATCATCGATTCCCTATTTGGGCGCTCAGGGTTCGATTTATCGAGCGCTTGCTTTCATGATTGCAGCGTCTCCTTGTGCTCTTATCCTCGCGATCCCGATCGCTTACCTAAGCGCGATCAGCGCTTGTGCCAGGAAGGGGGTTATTTTGAAAGGAGGGGTTGTACTTGATGGACTCGCCTCTTGCAATAAAGTGGCTCTTGACAAAACGGGAACATTGACTACAGGAGCATTGGTTTGCTCAGAGGTGGAAGGGGCTACGCAAGAGCTGCTTTCCTTGGCATTGAGCCTAGAGCAGCGCGCCGATCACCCAATTGCAGAAGCGATCTGTAGCTATGTGACAAATCAGAAAATAGCCCCGGTAGAGATTCAGAATTTCCGCGCTATTTTTGGGAAAGGTGTGGAGGCAGAATACCGCGGTGAGAAAGTGATGCTGACAGGTTGTTCAGGTTGCCGTGAAGAGAGCAAAATTTGCGCCTGCCTGAGTTACAAAGATCAGAAAGTGCATTTCACCTTTGAAGATGCGCTTCGACCCCAAGCTCGGGAGACTATTGAGGCTCTTCACAAAATGGGCCTCACAACCGTAATGCTTTCGGGTGATCATGCGAGGTCAGCCAAAAAGGTGGCTGAAGATTTGGGAATCGGCCAATGGTTTGCTGGACTCACTCCTGAGGAAAAGCTCCGCTACATTGAATCGGACGAGCATCTAGTTATGGTGGGTGATGGGATCAATGATGCGCCAGCATTGGCGCGTGCTGCCATCGGTATTTCGATGGGAAAGATGGGTAATGCAACGGCTGTCGATGTTTCAGATATCGTGCTTCTTCACGACCGCATCGACCACCTGAGCTGGCTTTTTAGAAAGGCGAGACAAACAAGAAGCATTGTCAAACAGAACCTGGCTATAGCAGCTACGGCAATTGCCTTAGCTGTTTTACCGGCTCTCTTTGGGATGGTGCCTCTTTGGCTTGCTGTAATATTGCATGAAGGGGGAACAGTGGTGGTGGGGCTCAATGCTCTACGGCTGCTGAGCAGGCGATGACAAAATATGAAGACTTCTCTCCAGAAGAGTTGAAAGAGGCGATTTCAAAAGAAACAGAACACTTCATGGAGATCTATATTTGGCTGAAGGAGAGCATGCCAAGCATCTTCTTCCAAGAGGTTCCTGAAGAGTGGATCTCACTCATTGTACACAGTTTGATGGGTTTTAGAGTCCAGGATTTCTTTTCTGAAATACACCTGAAAAATGCAGCCATTTCACTCTGTATCGACAGCCCGAGCGCCGATGTTGAAATTTTGAAGAACTACCCTTTCCACGGGATCCGGAGCTACACCACCTACATCTCAAGGCACCGCCTTCCCTTCTCTGAGATAGAAGGGAAGCTGCGCATCGCTGTGATCTACTTCACAAATGTCATGGAGAGTGATCCAAGCCCAATCGATGCCAAGCAACGTGAGCAGCTATCGGCTTTCCTTTTCGCGAAGAATCCCAAGTATACGCAAGCAGAGTGTCATCAATTGATCGACCAGATGGATGCCTCTTTTCTACGCAAAATGCCGATCGATAGGCAGGTTGTGGCAATCGAAATGTTTGACCGCGCAAAAACACGCGATCCATGCCAATATGAAGTGATCTACGAAGAAGGGTGGAAAGAGAATGAGCTTCCTTCCATGCAAATCATTTTGGCATGGAAAAATGTCCCCAAGCATAACTTTCTCTATAGGCTAGCACGTATTGTGGAACAACATGGTCTTGTGATGCGTCGTGTCAATGCTACCTATACTCACCCCTACCAGATAGATTCGATTTTTCTCCTAGCGTTTGGATTGCACGGACGGGAAGGAGAAGCTGCCTGGGATAGCTCTGATATCGCAGATTTCTTACAAGAGATGGTAACACTCAAATATTTTGGCTCTATTGATTTAATCGCTGAAACATTTGTCGAGCCCAAGCTTTTGCGCGGCAATTTGGGCAATTTTTTGCGCACTACGATGAATTTTGTCCACCAAGTACTCGTCCATGTTGATCCCAATCTCTATGATCCCGAAAACATTGAAGAAGCTCTCTGCCGCCATCCCGAACTTTCAGTCAAACTGTGTCAGGCTTTTGAACAGAAATTCCACCCCCAAAACCACAACATCAATGCATTTCAAGCGACCCGCGATGAGTTCTATAAACTTGTAGATCAGCTAGATACAGGTCATGAATATCATGACAACCGGCGGAAGAATATTTTCCGCCAGAGCATGAATTTTATTGCCTACACATTGAAGACTAATTTCTATCTTAAGAATAAAACGGCGCTTGCTTTCCGGCTCGATCCTGAGTATTTGAACCACGCGGGTTTTGAGCGTGAAAAGCTTTTCCCCGAGCTGCCTTACGCCATTTTTTTTGTGAAGGGGATGCATTTTTTTGGTTTTCATGTGCGTTTCCGGGACCTTGCGCGAGGCGGATTGCGCACTGTCTTCCCGCAAATCAAAGAGCGCATGCTTGCTGAAAGAAACAGCATTTTCACAGAGTGCTACAACTTGGCATTCACCCAGCAGAAGAAAAATAAAGACATTCCAGAGGGTGGTGCTAAGGCGATTATTTTCCTCAAACCAGATGAAAGACTGGCATCAGAGGCGCAGATTTTGGATCATGAGATGATGCTTGCGGGGCTAGATCCTAAAGAGCGCGAGGAGAAGCTTCATCACTTTGTGGAGGAGCAAAAGCTTGAATATCTCTACCAAACGCAGCGTTCCTTCGTGACCAATTTTCTCTCACTTATCAACTGTGATGCTGCTGGAAAGCTCCTTCACAAGGAGATCATCGACTACTGGCAAAAGCCTGAATATATTTATCTCGGCCCTGACGAGAATATGCACAACTACATGATCGAATGGATTGCTTCACAGAGCCGGAAAGTGGGCTATAGACCAGGTGGGAGTTTCATCAGCGGTAAGACAGGTGTGGGAATCAATCACAAGGAATATGGTGTGACATCTCTGGGCGTCAATGTCTGCATGGATCAGGTACTGCGCTATTTCGGCATCGATCCTGAGCGAGATACTTTCACTGTCAAAATGACGGGTGGACCTGATGGAGATGTGGGCGGCAACCAGATCCTGAACTTGAAAAAATACTACCCTAAAACTGCAAAACTGTTGGCTCTCACAGATGTATCCGGGACTATTTATGATCCAGAAGGACTTGATCTCGATCTCATGGTTCAGCTCTTTTATGAAGGCAAGTCGATCTCTCACTATCCTCCGGAAAAGCTCTCTATTGGTGGTTTTTTACTAGACCGTGAGAGTAAGCGGGAATCAAGCTCTTACAATACTCAGACACTTTGTTGGCGTAATAGAGATGGCAATGTTGTTCCCGATTGGATCTCTGGGAATGAGATGAATGCGCTCTTCCGTAACAATGTTCACCAAACGAAGGCGGATATCTTCTTACCCTGTGGAGGAAGACCGAGAACACTGCGCGATGTGAATTACAAAGATTTTCTAGACAAAGGGGGAGCTCCTACTGCTAGAGCGATTATCGAGGGAGCGAATCTCTACTTATCTCCTTGGGCTCGGCATTATCTTGAAGAGGCTGGTGTATTGATCATCAAAGATAGCTCTGCGAACAAAGGCGGAGTGATTTGTAGTTCATTTGAAATTCTGACTGGCCTCACTCTTTCAGATGAGGATTTTCTAAAGCATAAGGCGATAATCGTCGAACAGATTTTGGAAAAAGTGAGGGTTGCGGCATTAAACGAAGCAAAACTACTTTTGGAAGCTCACAAAGAGAGCAAAAAGCCGCTGACGGAGCTCTCCGACGAAATTTCTAAGAGAATCAATCTTTTCACCGATCAGATGCTTGCCTATTTGGATGGAATCGAATTATCAAAGGATCCAAAAGATCCTCTTATACAGTGCTTTTTGACATATTGCCCACAATTTTTACGCGATAACTATACGGCTGATTTGATCAAATTTCTTCCTGAGAACCACAAGAAAGCGGTGATTGCGGCCCATATTGCTTCTAGATTAGTTTATTCGAGGGGATTGAACTGGTTCCCAACGCTTGTTGATATTTTGCCGATTGTGCTTCAAGACCGGGTTCTTTTTTCCTAGATTGGAAGACAAAGGGAGGAAACTCATAGGGCCAATTCATACCATTTATAACAAATAATGTCAGAAATGATTGCGAGATAGGGCGGAAAATTTGAGAGATCCTTTCTCGCTCATGTTTTTAAACATGGACGAGAAAGAATCTTTCAAAGGTGCCTTCCCAGATGGCTCTGATTTGCCACATTATTTGTTGTAAACGTTATTAAGCGCTGACCTTCTTGATGGTGCCATGCACAAAGGTGCGCAAACCCTCGCCGGCTGTAAACTCTGCTCTCATTCGGTAGCCGCCTTCGATTTTCTCATAAATCTCAAAACCCTCAAACCCCTGCTCATTCTCCCGAAATTCCCAAGCCAACACATCACTACTCAGCACTCCTTTCCCCTCTACCTTACCAACCAAATGATTCTCTAATTGAATCACAAAAGATTCTGGCTTCACATCGGTCACTGAGAAGTGATTTTGCATATTCTCAGTAAAGTCTTCTACTTCAACTACTTGATTAAAACAGAGTTTGCCATCTGACTCCGGCTGTACAGTCCACCGCATGTTGAAAGGCAGCCGATCGGCCGCCATACTAAATGAAATTGTCCCCTCTCCTTCCCAAATACCCGGCTGAAAAATAAATCCATCCATCAAAACATAAACCTTCGTATATAGACACTTTGCAGAATTCCTAATGCTGCCATTGTCACAAAAATTGACGATCCTCCAAAGGAAACCAAAATAAGGGGCACTCCTGTGATCGGCAGCATTCCACACATCATGCCTATGTTAATTAAGACATGCATGGCCAAATAGACTGTAATTCCTGCAGAGAGCATCCTCCCAAAATGGTCCTTTGCTACTGCCGTCACTTGAAACCCAAAGTAGATCAAAGTATAGAAGAGCACAAGTAGAAGCACAAGACCCAAAAGGCCAAATTCCTCACCAAAAGCTGGAAAGACAGAGTCTGTATAGCCAAACGGCAGCCAGCCCCTACCAGTAAAGCTGCTTGATCGCCAACCAGTTCCTTTGATCCCTCCGACACCAATCGCTGTAACAGCGGCCCATTGGTGGTGATTGTGGGGGTTAAGCCTTTCATACTGGTACTCTTTCATTACTTTTGTAACGACGGGGCGCATTTCATCGAAAGAGAAGATCCCCATGAAGATGAGAAGAATCAGCAGCAAGGCAAGACCGCCTGCCCAAAACATCATGCGCACCAATTTTGTATGGGCACCTCCTAAATAGAACATGACACAGGCGATCGGGCAGAGAACAAGCGCTGTTCCAAGATCTGGCTCTTTCAAGATGAGCAGAAAAGGAATCACAAAGATGAGGCAGCCCATGAGTGAAGTGGATAGAGAAGCGATGACAGCTCGATTGCGTTCAAGAAACCAGCTAAGAGTAATCACAACGACAAGTTTTGCATATTCAGCTGGTTGAATACTAGCACCAATGATTGGTAGGCGGTACCATCTGTGGACATTTTGGATAGCAGGCACCATGAAAAGCCCAAGAAGGGCAAAAAGCATGATCACGTATAGAATAAGAGAGCAGTCACGCAGCTTGGAGTAGTCAAAAGCAGAAAGAGCGAAGAAAATCACCCAGCCTATTAGGAAACGTTGAAACTGCTTTTCTACTTTTACAGTGAGGAAACTATCGCCCATTGAGCTCGGATCGGTTGCAGAAATCACCAATAGACTGATCACCATGAGCGCTAAAATAATAGGTATAAAACGCCAGTCCAAGCGAAGAAGAAGTTTATGATTCCACATAGCGATCTCAAAAATTAATTATTATACTCAACCCATTTCATGAGGGTTCATCTTTCAAGTTCTTTAAGTATAATATCGGTTTTTGCTATCATTGCTGTCATGGAATTAATTCACCATCGCTTTGATTCCATTTCGTCAACAAATGACTGGGCAAAGGAGCAGCTTGCTACTTTTTCACGTGAAAAGGTAACTGTTGTTTCTGCAGAGAGTCAGACGTCCGGTCGTGGGCAGTATGGACGCCTATGGTTTTCTCCACCCCAAAAAAATCTTTATGCAAGCTTCTGTTTTTTCGTTGACGAGAGTCAAAAAGATGCTCTTTCACTCACGCATGTGATGGCGATTGCCATTTCGAAATTGCTGGAAGAAGAGGGTATTATGCCGCAGATTAAGTGGCCTAATGATGTGCTTGTCCATGGGAAGAAGATAGCGGGGATTCTTTGCGAGACAGTGGCAGTTGGCGATCAGGTGGGAGTGATCATCGGTCTTGGGATGAATATCAATATGTCTCCTGAGGAGTTTGCAGTACTCGGTAGACCAGCGACTTCATTTGCGATTGAGAAAAAGGAAGATTACGATCGTGAAGTTTTAGCGGGTCGCCTGGAAGAGCTTTTTGTTGTTGCGCTTGTTCAATTTTTAGAAGAGGGTTTCACTCCGTTTCTTCCAATCTTTCGTCGCCTTGTCTTTCGCAATTAATTTATATTAGACATCTTGCGTAACCCAATTTTCGTGGGAGTATGGGTGCCCGACCCAATTTTCATATAATCGATGCAAAAGAGACTCCCATAGAGCGACCAAAAAAACGAGTTCGAAAGAAGCAGAGGGTAAAAAATAGAAACAAGAGACAAAAGCTGTATGATTCAGGGAAAAAGAAAAGGCATACTGGATGTATGTCAGAGATTACAGTTAATAGATGAGCAACACCAAACCAAGGGAGGAGAATTCATTATCCGTATTGTGTCTATGTTGATCAAAATGATACCAAGATAGGTCGGGCACCGGCACGGGCACGCAAATTTGGTTATGCAAGATGTCTACTATTTGTTGTAAATGGTATGACTATAAAGTAAGAGCTTCCATGTCTGGAATCACTTTAAGATCGGGATGGACCTTGGCTGCCATGATTTCCTGAATCGTCGATAGCGTTGCGCCAATCGAAGAAAAACAAGATGTACAGCTTCCTTGATAGGCAATCTTGAGTTCCATCCCATCCAACTCTTGAACCTCAATCCCACCCGCATCTAACTCAATGTATGGCCGAATCTCTTCCTGAATCACCTGCTCAATGACAGCTAATTTTTGCTTGTGAGAAAGCTCTTGCCATCCGGGATAGCCATCACCCTCAATCGTTTTTGGCACTGGTGAAACATAAGATTCTGGAAGAGGCAAATCAAGACACTTCTCCACCGCATCATCAATCGCGTCGATCACAAGGTTCAAATGAGAACGAGTTTCCTCAGGGAAGGCTTCTCGATCTGGATGATCTCTCAACTGCTTGTCGATCAATTCTGCAGAAATGCGCTTCGCCTGATCCCAATTCTTGCCCACAACAAGCAAACAAGCCTCTTCGCATGCCGCAATCAATGCTGAATCACCAAACATCTGGAATCTTGCATCGACAATGATCCCATCGGTTTCATCCACAAGCCAGAAAAGTGCGACCGCATTCCCATCAACAATGAAACCCTCTCTACCTTCAACATAGCGCATCTTGCGCTTTTCAGCATCTTCACGTGAAAAGGTGCCAAAATTGCGCGGATTTAGAATTTTCGCAGCCATTTTGCGGCTGTAGCGGCTCCAGACAGGTAGATTCATATTTTCTCACTATAGCGTTGTAGTTTAGCCACATTTTCAAAGAGCAGTTTTGCTGCTTTCAAAAGCTCTTCCTGTCCCATTTCAGGGATGAAAGAAAAACTGAGACCTGAATAGGACTCTCCAATTTTCAACGCTTTCAATAGAAAGGCGATCTGTTGAAAGTTGCCGCCTCCGATCGATGCAAAGAGATTTTCTTGTGCCAAGCTATAAGCTAGTGCATCTGTCTTCACTCCGGGGAAAATCAGGGTAGTGACATGGGGAAGACGGACTTCGTTGCCCAAAACCACTTTTGTTTTTGGCAATAGTGCTTGAACACGCTCTTCGAAAAGTGCGCGCAATCTCGCAGTCTCCATCGCAGCATGATCACAATTCTCAAATGCTTGTCTTGCAGCTTCTCCAAGACCAATCAATGCAGGCACATTGAGACTGCCTCCTCGCATTCCTCCCTGCTCATTGCCGCCTAAAATGAAGGGGCTTGCCTCAAGCTCTTTTCTGATGAAAAGACCGCCTGTCCCTTTTGGCGCGCCCATTTGCTCTCCATTGAAGGTGATAAAATCAGCATCAAGAGAGATCCTCACCTTGCCCAAAGCATGAGTCACATCGATGTGTAAAAGCACACCCCGCTCACGACAAAGCTCAGCAATGCCAGATAATTTTTGGTAGACTCCTGTGATGCCGCAGGCTAGTGAAACAGAGAGCAGTGCTGTTCTTGGGGTCAATGCCTCTATGAGCGCCTCTTTTGTTAACTGACCTGCTTCCGTCACACGCACCATATCGAAGAGACAACCCATCTCTTGCAAACGAGTCATCGAAAGAATCGTCGGTGCTTCGCTTAAATTGGTGCTCAAAAAGTGATTTTTCCCCGTTTTGCGCGTCACGTCGATGTAGGTCGCCATAATCGCGTGATTGACCGCTTCAGCTCCTGAAGAGGTGAAGACAAAGTGGTCTTCGGGGTCAGCATCTAAAAGTCGGTAGATCTCTTTATACGCTTCCCCGATGGGCTTCTGTAAGGGCTCACCTATTGTATAGGGAGCGACTGGCGAGTGCCACCGGATTTGGAAAAAAGGCGCCATCTTTTCAACAACGCCCGCTCTTGGCTGGGTTGTCAATTGATGATCAAAGTAAAGCAAAATGGCCCCCTTCATATTGGTAGTAAAGTGGTTTACCAGTTGGGATTTCCAGCTGTAATACTTCCTCTTCAGTCAGTCCATCGAGCTGCATCACGATGGAGCGTAGAGAATTCCCATGTGCGGAGATGAGGACATTTTTGCCCTGCTCGAGCTTTGGCAAAATCACCTCTTCGAAATAGGGCAAGGTCCTTTCAGCCGTCAATTTCAAACTCTCTCCCCCAGGAGGAGGGGTAGCAAAACTGCGTCTCCAGATCTTCACTTGCTCATCACCATACTGCTCGCGGGTTTTTTGCTTGTTTTTCCCTTGCAAGTCGCCATACATACGTTCATTGAGTTGCCATGCTTGTACAACTGGAATGATAGGAAACCCTTGGGGTGGTTGATACCAATCTCCATGCGGGTCACTTGGGCTATGGCAGACTGCTGCCACTTTTTCACCTTTATGATAGGCCATAGCAATCATCAAAGTCTGCATGGCCCGCACTAAAGTCGATGTATAGATCAGATCGATTGGCTCATCAGCCATCTCCTTCCCAGCACTGATTGCTTCCTCAATTCCTTCAGGAGCAAGAGGGATATCAACCCATCCAGTAAAAATATTTTTCTTATTCCACTCGGACTGGCCATGACGCAAAAGAATGAGCTTTGCCACTTTTACTCCTCAACAATCATAAAAGGGTATATAATATCAGCCTTATGAGACTTAGTAAAGCTTTAGCGCAAGCCGGCGTGGCATCCAGACGGGCAGCAGAGGAGATTATCTTCGATGGCCGTGTTTCTGTTAATAACCAAATTGTTGTTCTACCCCAAACCCAAGTGGACCCTGACAGAGACCAAATCGCTCTTGATGGCAAGCTTTTGAGAGCAGAGCGTAAAGTTTATTATTTACTCAATAAGCCGATTGGTTATGACTGTTCTAACTCACGATTTACGAAGAATAGCAAGCTTGTGATCGATCTTTTTGCTCATCTTCCTCAGCGACTTTTTACAGTAGGCCGGCTTGACAGAGAGACGACAGGGGCTATTATCGTCACAAATGATGGTGACTTTTCGCAGCGTCTGATCCATCCATCCTTTGATCAAACAAAAGAGTATGTAGCTAAGACAGGCCAAGAAATCATGCCGATCCACCTGGAAAGGCTCTCTGAAGGGGCTCGAGTGCAGGGCTGCTGGGTGGTACCTAAAATGGTCAAAAAAGTGCGTCGCGGCACTGTCAAAATCAGTGTGGCTGAGGGCAAAAAGCACGAAATCCGGGAGCTGCTCAAATCAGCTGGGCTGACGGTGTTAGAGCTCAAAAGGATCCGGATAGGACCTTTTACCCTCGGGGAGCTGCCGATTGGAGGCTTTCGCCCCCTGACGCAGCCTGAAATCGAGCAAATCGTAAAATAAATATTTCAATACTCGCTTAACAAATCAACTTTGGTTAAAATACTAATATTATGGATATTAGGAACATTTCCGATTGTAGTAAAGGGGTAGTAGCTGTAGGGGCCTTGGTTACTCTAGGCGTAACAGCATTGGCATTGGCGGTGATTTTGAAGCCGCCGTTTCTTTCTCGGCTGATTTCGTTCAAGGCTGCGATAATTACAGGTTCAGTGGCGGGAGGGACTTCGATAGCGCTTTTTGTCCTTTTTGGGTGTAGCGTGAGAAGGCAAGATGGGGTAGGTGGAGCTGGAGCGAAAAATGATCTGGGAGAGCAGATAACCAGACGTCAACAGGCACCACTTGAAGCACCAAAACCACCTCAAACTCAAAATGCGGCAGATGAGGCAAGGCAACAACGGCTTGCCCGCGCCCAAGCCCATGCAGAGCGCTTTCAGAGTGGGATAACCAGACGTCAACAAGCACCACAAGCACCACTTGAAGCACCAGAACCACCTCAAACTCAAAATGCGGCAGATGAGGCAAGGCAACAACGGCTTGCCCGCGCCCAAGCCCATGCAGAGCGCTTGGAGCGCCTGCATCAACAAGATCCACCTGCCGTTGCAGCTGCGCTTCCTCAAGTCACTTTTGACGAAGAAAGAGTCTGGCCCGGATGTGAGAGAATGGTTGCTTCATTCGATAATTTCGATGAGTTGATTGCCATCCATCAGAATTTTTCAAATGAGCTAAACAGGCGGTGGGCTGAACTAGGAAAACTCTCTCCTCAATATGCTGGCAACCCGAATACATTGAAAGCACAAACACACGCTTTTCAAGTAGCTCTGGACAAATTAGTCATAGAAATGTTCGCCAAGGCAAGAGCTGAAGAAGAAAGAACTCTCATTTGTGATTTCCAACGAAGAGAGATTGATCGATATAACAAAGCACTTCAGACTATCATTACAACGAATAATCTAGAAAAGAGAGGCCTAAAACTCCTGCAACCTCTTGCTGTCCCACAGTTGGATTTTGAGAATGAGTTTTTAAATACTTTCACAGAATTTTTAGGACGGATCGCAATCGCCCCGGTCGTTCCTTTGCCAATACCGGAACATGTTTCGGAAGAAATGAAAGCACGCATTGCGGCTGTCAAAACTCAACCCGACTTACTAGCGGAGTTAGTACGCTATTATGATGCATTTCCCCACCGCAATCCCCTCCTAAATGCATTATTTACCGCATTTAAGAGCATTGAATCGCTTTTTGTGGAAGAAACCGCTACTGAAACACTTTGTAGCTTAGCTGAGTGTCTTCCTGCCCTTGAAGATTGGCAAGAAGGGCCCTTGAAAAAAGTTTTTATCAATTGCCTAACTACTCTATTTGAACGTGCTGCGACAGAGCGACTTCCTACCAACCATGATGACATCAAGGTTCAAGTTGCTGATGTGCAAATTTTCGAGAAATTCGGCATCTGTTTCTCTAATCTCTTTGATCTATGCCAAGCCTGGGATATCTACAGCGCAAGCGATGCTACAATCGAAGCGAAAGCCGCTGCTGTTGAAAAAATCGCGCTTTTAACACCAGAAGCGAGTCCCACTGGTGAGCGCCACCTCTATCGCCACATTATAGACAGGAAAGTCGAAGAGTTCACAGCTTTTCTTGCAAGTGGAGACCACCAAATCGTCCGCGCCTTTTTTTTCTGGCGCAATGGAGGTCGAGAATGTGCTGACCGCATCAATCGTGCAAACGCTGAGTTAAGCCGTAAACTCGGTTTGAATTTCCCTAAAATCATTGAACAGATTGACGGGGAATTCGTTGACTTAGATGCTTTAGCAGCAGAGGATCGACGTAGGCGCGCTCAAGAGCATGCCGCCACTTTGGCCTTAATACAGCAGCTCCAAAACCAATAATCTTGCTAATACCATTTGGAAGAAATAATGTCACAAATGATGGCCAGATAGAGCCGCAAATTTGAGAGATCGTTTCGAAGCTCATGTTTTTAAACTTGAGCGAGAAAGAATCTCTCAAAGGTGCCTGGCCATCATTTGTGACATTATTTCTTCCAAATGGTATTACCTCCATTGTTTAAAAAGGGTTGCTCAATAGAAGAGGCTTGTGCTCAAATTGGAGGATCGAGCGAAATGGCATTTTGGTTTAAGGATTCGACACAATGACGGTTTTTTGTATCACCCTCTTAAGTATCGTTTTTGTTATTATTTCACAGAAAAGACGCCGAAGACGCTACCAAAAACAGCTTTACGAAACCCGCATCAAAAAATTGGAAGAACGTTTGAATGGAACTTCGGGCGATTGCAAATATGCTTGTGAAAATCAATTGCGCTTTTGGAAGAGAAGCTATAAAGAATATCTTTCACAAAAAAGTAGCTTCTTCTAGGCTTATGACATGAGATTTTTGATCTTATTGGTCCTCCTTGTTGGATGCAGCCTTTCAAAAGAAGGCCCCTACTCAGTCGGACGAGATCAGACTTGGTTTCCTCTCAACCTTGGACAGAAGACCGCAAATATCACCGCCTTCTCCACAGCCCTCCTCCAAGAAATTGGGAAAGAAGAAAATGTACCGATCACCATCATGAATGTCAGCTGGGATCAACTCTTTCAAGGGCTCTCTGAACAAAGATACGCAGGAGTTCTCTCTTCGTTACCACCCAGCATTGTAAATGATGATAAATTCTCATTTTCCGATCCTTTTCTTTTCCTAGGGCCTGTTTTGGTAGTTCCTCAGAAAAGCGACGTTCACTCTCTATCTGATATGAGTGGAAAGCTCGTAGGCACAAGCCAATATGATGATTCTGTATTGATTCTTCAAAAAAATTCTTCAATTATGATTGAGCTCTACTCCAATTTGACCTCAGCACTCGATGATGTAGCGCGAGGCAAGATTGATGGCGTTCTTATCCCCAATCTAGAGGCTCAGACGATTGTACCTAACCTCTATTCAGGTATTTTGAAAATTGCCACCCCTCCTTTGAATGAAAAAGGCCTGCGTTTGATCACTATTAAAGGGGAAAATGAAAAATTAATGGCCCATTTCAATAAAGGATTGGGAAAGCTGCGTTCAAAAAGTCGGTATAGTGCTCTCTCTGAGAAATTTTCTGTCTATTAATCTTCTCTTTAGATATAATTCCTCGTTAAATCGGAGGTTATTATGTCTTGTTTACCCTGTGCTAGAAATTCCCAAGATGGGCTGGAGTCCTCCTGCTGTTCTTCTACGAAAGCGTGGTCCCTGACGGCAGTTGCAGGAGCAGTCATTCTTGCCTTAGGCATTGTTTTTGTTGTCAGCGTGACCACGAGTCACCTTGGCTCTTTGCGCAATCTGATGTTGAAAGCTGCAAAAACTATGGACACTACACCGATTGTTTTACCTGTTCTCGTTTCCGCTCTTGGTGGCACAGTGTTGATCGCAGCAATCTTGGGTTATGCAAGTGACTCCTGCTCTAAAAGCAATCACTCTCGCACAAATTTGGACGAATCTGACCTTGTAGGATAATCAACAGGCCTCAAGCTTGACTGATTTGTAATCAACAAAGCTTCGGCTCTATATTTTCTTGTGATCTATTAACCAACTCTTTAATCTGCTCCGAAAGGAGTTCTCAATGAAGCGATCACTGACATTTTTACTACTACTTACTGCCTTCACACTTCACGCTGATGTCATCAAATGCGGCTCTGGTTGGTGGGTCAAGCACAAACAAAACTTCGGCATGGAAAAAGTCTCTCTTTCTTTTCCCACAAGACCGCTGGTGACACAAAATCCAACTATGACAACCGCAACAGCTTGGGACAACGCTACCTGTTATACCTTCACAGGTTACTTTCCCCCTATTGGTAATATTCATGTTGCTGCGATGTTCGAAGAGATGCTCAACACGGTTTCTCAATATCCCTTTTCGATCTATCAACATACAACTTATCAAAATACCTGCGGCAATTGGGTGTTGGAATATGTTGCACAAGATACTTATCGCAACGTGACCATCTACTCATTCACAGTTGTCACGCCCTTTAATGCTTACACGTTACAGTGCATCCAACCTTTTGGGGCAAAAGAGCGTTACCTCTTTTTCCGCGACTCACTCCAAATTTATTGTGAGTGTGGCTACTAAAAAAACACTTGATCTGGAGTGGCAATCTATGGACACTTTGAAAAGAGGGTATTATGGAACACTACGATCTCATCGTGATTGGAACAGGTCCGGCTGGTGAAAAAGCAGTGGTCAAAGCCGCTTACTTTGGTCATAAAGTTGCTGTGATTGAGAAAAGTGTGTTGTATGGCGGTGCCGGTGTTGCAACCGGCACACTGCCCTCTAAAACACTCAAAGAGACAGCTCTCTATCTATCGGGCCGCTCTGATAAAGGGCTCTTTGGCGTCGATCGTCAGATCCAAGGAAAGGCTACTTTAGAAAACTTCATGTACCGTAAAGACTACATCATTAAAACAGAGAGTGATGTAGTTCACAAAAACCTCCTTCAACATCAGGTCGATATCTATCATGGGACTGCCTCATTCATCGACAAAAACAAAATCCACATAGCAGGCGCTATGGAAGTCGATCTTGAAGCAGACTATATCATCATAGCAACGGGTTCCTATCCCTTCCATCCCCCGCATATTCCTTTTGACAACGAGCGGGTTCATGACTCTGATACCATTCTTAATATGAAAGAGCTTCCTCAATCTCTAGCAGTTTTGGGAGCGGGTGTGATAGGTTGTGAATATGCCACTATTTTCTCAACGATGGGCAGTAAAGTCTTCTTGATCAATCGTGGTAAAGAAATCCTGCCTTTCATCGACCAAGAAATCGTGGAAGAATTCAAAAGTTCGATGGAGAGCGATCAGATCGATTTACTCCTCGATAAAGATGTGAAAGAGATCGGCGTACCCAAAGAGATTCAGCAAAAGCTAGAGGTTATTCTCGCAACTGGAGAACGCCTTCATGTCGATATGTTCCTTTTTGCGGCGGGTCGCTGCGGCACAACACAGGATCTGAAATTGGAAAACGTAGGCATTCCAGTCACGAAGCGTTCTACTATTGAAGTGAATGAAAACTACCAAACCTGTGTTCCAAACATCTACGCTGTTGGTGACGTGATTGGCTTCCCAGCTCTTGCGAGTACAGGCATGGATCAAGGACGGATTGCAGTGGCACACATCTTTGGGACAAAAGATATTGAAGAGATTGCTCATGTCCTGCCCTATGGCATTTATACTGTTCCTGAAATTTCATCTGCCGGTATCACGGAAGAAGAGGCGATCAAACAAAACCTCAATTACTGCAAGGGGATAGCCTACCATCGCGATATGCCACGAGGGAAGATTATGGGTGCGGAGAAGGGGCTGCTCAAACTGATTTTCACAAAAGACGATCTCATTTTGCGTGGCGTACATATCGTTGGACTTCTAGCGACAGAATTGATCCACCACGGCATGGGTTTGATTGAAAATAAGAAAACATTGATGGATATCATTGGGAATGTTTATAACTATCCCACTCTCCATGACATGTACAAATATGCAGCCTATGATGGCCTCGGTAACCTTGCGGGACACAAAGTGAAAACATGAGGAAGAATTTCAGCTTTTTGAAGGGAATAGCTCTCTTTGCTATTGCTGCTCTGCTAGGGATGGTATGGTGGTCCTCTTCTCTAGTTGAAAAAGATCTCAAAATATTGCGAGCAGCAGTTGAAGAATTGAAAAGTGAAGGCAATCATCGCTCTCCAAATTTAGCTCATGCAGCTCCTATACCTTTGCAAACACGGCGCCATATCGATCCCAAATATCCTAATTTACTGGAAGAAGATCCATTCTATGCACATACACTTCCGGCTTTGCTGAAGCCATCATTTCAACCTAAAGGTGTGAGGCGGGAAGCCTTGATCGGTCACCCTGAACATCTCCATCCTTTTAACAACTTTCGCGATGTATCCAATATGCAGCAAATGTGTGTAAGCACAGTCGCACAGTTGAAATTTGGGCAATATGAGACGATGGCTCCAGACCTTGCCATCAAAATCGAAGCGCGTGCACGCAAGGATTTTCCAAGTATTGTCGAATATTGGGTACATCTGCGCGAAAATGTCTTCTGGGCTCCCCTCTCAAAGACCCATTTTCCCACTAACTTTGAATTGAGCTCACATTTCCTCAAAAAACATCCCGTCACCGCCCATGATTTCAAGTTCTATTACGATGCTGTGATGAATCCTTCAGTTTCTGAACCCAAAGCTGCTTCATTGCGCACTTATTTCAATGATATAGAAGATTTTGAGGTTATCGATGATCTTACTTTTGTGGTGCGTTGGAAAGTGCATCAGGAGGGTGAACAACTCAAGACTAAATATAGCGCTCTCAATCTAACAGGTTCTTTGCAGCCTCTTGCCCGTTTCGTTTTCCAATATCTAGCTGATGGCGCAAAGATTGTTGAAGATGACAGCGATCCCGATACCTACCGCACAAACTCTGTCTTTGCACAGAATTTTGCCCACCACTGGGCAAAGAATGTGATCCCAAGCTGCGGCCCCTTCATTTTCGATGGCATGAATGAAGAAGGCATTAAATTCCGTCGTAACCCTGATCATTACAACCCTTATGCTGTGCTTGTTGAAGCTGTACACTACTCCTTCAAAGAGAGCTTCGATGCTGTATGGCAAGATTTCAAAGCTGGGAATCTTGATCTTTGCCATCTCTCGCCCAATCAACTACTGGAAATGGAGAGTTTTCTAAAAAGCCCTGAATACAAACAGCAGTTAGCTGATGGTCTCGGCATCGAATCGATCGACTATGTAGACCGTTGTTTCTATTACCTCGGATGGAACATGGCGACTGACTTTTTTGAAAATGCCCGTGTACGTCAAGCTATTACAATGGCTATTGACCGTAAGCGCATCATCGATCAAAACTTGAATCAGATGGCTGTAGCGATTACTGGACCATTCTTCTGTTTCTCTCCTTCCTATGACCCCCGCGTTTCAGATTGGCCTTATAATCCTTTAGAGTCAAAGCGGATCCTTGAACAAGAGGGATGGGTTGATCTCAACGGTGATGGAGTTCGAGACAAGATCATCGATGGAAAGCGAGTACCGTTCCGCTTCCGGCTTTGCTACTTTGTGAAAAGCCTGTCAGCAAAAGTGATTGCTGAATACATCGCGACTTCTCTTAAAGAGATCGGCATTGACTGTCAGATTTACGGCTTAGATATCACAGATCTGTCTCGCCAATTTGATGATAAGACATTTGATGCGATCTTCATGGGTTGGAAGCTTGGAACACCGCCAGATGATCCGAGACAGATCTGGCACAGCGCGGGCGCAAGAGAGAAAGGCTCCTCTAATGCTATTGGCTTTGCCCATCCACAAATCGATAAAATCATTGAAGCACTCAATTATGAGAGGAGCCCACAAGACCGCAAAAAGCTCTACCATCAGTTTCATCAGATCATCAGGGATGAAGCACCCTACACGTTTCTCTACACACCGAAAGTACGACTGCTTTACCGCACTCGTTTGAAAAACCTCTTCATCCCCCGCGAGAGACAGGATTTGATTCCAGGAGCTGATATTCCTGAGCCTAATGTCGAGGTCACTTACATCGAGCAGTCATGACACATTATTTGATCAGACGTTTCTTGCTTCTGCCTCTCACACTTTTTGCAATCATTTTGGTGAATTTTGTCATTCTAAATCTCGTACCGGGCGATCCAGTCAATACAGCTGATCGTTCTAGTACTGGAGATCTCACTCGCAATTCAGATTCAGAAGGGAGTATGGAAGAGAATCACCATCTCTTATTCCGCGAGCATTATGGCTTGACACTTCCGATTATATTGAATAATTGGCCAGCGATCACGCGTGAGAAGGTCGATGCGGCATTTGAACAGCTTTTGACAAAGACCAAAAATGGCAAAGAGATGAGTGTACAGGACTATCATGAACTCCGTGTACGCTGGGGGGATCGAGCGCGGTATATCATGCCGATTCTTTTCGAAAAGGCGAACAATCCCTCTCTCTCTTTTGAAGAGAGAAAAATCGCAGTGAATCTCTTTATTCGCGGCGGGACTCAGATGGGTTTTGTAGGACCAACCTTGAACCCACGTCAAAAGCAGCTGAATAGAGCGATTGCGCTGAGCAATCAGCAGCTTGCGGAAAGTCGAGTCTCTGATTGGGATAGTGAACACTCTTTGAAGAGCAAAATTGCCAATCTTGCAAGCTGGTATGCAGCCAAGGGAGGGGACAGCGCTTTCACGAAGCAAGGAGTCCCTCGCCTACGTGCACTGCTTTTGGAAACACGCTTCTCCCGCTATTTGTCAAGGGTGCTGGCCTTGAATTTTGGGACTTTGCGCAATGATAGCAATAAGACCGTCATCAGTGAAGTGATCAAGCGCATCAAATATAGCTTAACGCTTGCAGTCGTTCCCATGATTATCACATTTGCCCTCTGCCAGATTTTTGGAATGATCATGGCTGTAAAGCATAATCAATGGCCTGACATCTCACTGAACATTCTCTTTTTAATACTTTTTGCTGTGCCGATTTTTGTTGTAGCTCCTTTTTTAATTGAGAAGGTGGCGCTTCATCACACGATTCCTTTCACGAATATTCCCATTCCCTTCAGCGGTTTTCACAGCAGTTATGCAGTTTACGATAAACTGACCTCTGGAGAAAGGTTAGCAGACACCTTGCTTCATATCATGTTGCCTCTCACAGCGATCATGTATGGGACATTGGCGATTCAATCTCGGCTTTCTCGGACTGCTTTCTTAGAAGTGTTGAGGCAGGATTGGGTCAAGACAGCGCATGCCAAAGGGTTACCTCTTAAAATGGTGTTGATCAAACATGTGGGGCGCAATGGGGCGATCACTATTGTGACTTCACTTGCAACCTCTCTTGGGGTGATTATGGGAGGCTCATTAATCGTGGAAACGGTTTTTGAGATTAATGGCTTTGGGCGCTTTTTCTATGAAGCGATTTTGAACCGAGATTACAACGTGGTGCTATTTTCAGCATTTGCAAGCTCGCTTTTGACTCTTGTGGGCTATATCATTGCGGATGTGGCCTATACGCTGCTTGACCCGCGTGTGAATTTTGCGTGAGAATGGGCTACGGAAAGAGAGGGATTCGAACCCTCGATACCCTTTACGAGTATGCGTCCTTAGCAGGGACGTGCTTTCGGCCACTCAGCCATCTTTCCAGTGCAGAGTAGAATATCTCTGATCTTCATTTCGTTCAATCAGTTTATCCCGAGTTGTACCATTTGCAAGAAATAATGTGACGAATGAGGGCGAGATGGGGCGGCAAATTTGAAAGATCGTTTCGATGTTCATGTTTTTAAACATGAGCGAGAAAGGATCTCTTAAAGATGCCGGCTCAATAGCTCTGATTTGAGAGATTATTTGTTATAAATCGTATTATTGGATGGATAATTTTCAGCTGCCTGAAAGCCTTGCGATTGATCGGAATTGAATCGACACTATATACCCTAAAGATTTAAAATTATTATTATATGATCTTAAGGGGGTTTTATGGGTGTTAGTGGAATTACTGGCGGTGGTAGTGGGGCTTATTCTCCTCAAGATATTAAGGATGAAGCTCGAAGCGCGCTCAACAAGATAGGAACTAATAGTCCTGAAGAAGAGGGCATCCACTATTATGGCTCCTATATTCTAGATAACCCGGTCACAACAACAGCTCAGGCTCAGAGACTTCTAAGCTTTCTTAAAGATAATAGTACAGATGAGCAGAAGGCCAATAATATTGCTGGTCTAGCAGACGAAGTTGCAAAAACATCTGGTATTCCGATTCCTGACTCCATTCCAACGCATCTTCCAAAGCCAAATCCCCCTATGCCGGTTGGTCCTATCCCTACCCATCTTCCAAAGCCCAACCCTCCTATGCCCGTTGGTCCTATCCCTACTCATCTTCCGAAGCCAAATCCCCCTATGCCCGTTGGTCCTATCCCTACCCATCTCCCCAAGCCAAATCCCCCTATGCCCGTTGGTCCTGTGATTCCACCGGGACCCTTCCCACCGGGGACACCGACCAAGCCAGTGATTCCTCCTAACCTAGGCCCTGGTGGGACTCCACCAAATCTAGGACCGGGAGGAACTCCTCCTAATCTGGGGCCAGGTGGCACTCCACCGGATCTCGGGCCAGGCGGAACTCCTCCTAATCTGGGGCCTGGTGGGACTCCACCGAAAAGAAAAGGGTAGCCCTCTCAAAAGTGGGCTTTGAAACCATTTATAACAAATAATGTTACAAATGAGAGCTATCCAGCATGGCACCTTTGATAGATCCTTTCTCGCTCATGTTTAAAAAGATGAGCTTCGAAACGATCTCTCAAATTTACCGCCCTATCTGGCCATCATTTGTAAGATTATTTGTTGTAAATGGTATAATTTCTTGAGTCAGAACATTGGCAGAGGCAACTGCGCGCATCTTCTCTTGGATTTGAATAATCTCTTGCGGCACCGACTCTTCCGCATCTGCAATGCTCTCTCCTGGACGGAGAAACTGCTCCATTTGAGAGTCGTAGTTGCTTGGCTTTGTTTGAATCAGATTCGACATCTGTTTCAAAACCTCCAACTCTTGATTCAACTCATCTAATCGTTGAGCATGAAGCGCTTGTGCTGGCGTAAGCAACGTAGTTTGTTGCTTTTGTGACGATTGTGCCGCCATAACAAGCGGCTTTACTGCCTGTAAAACGTGAGTAAGCGACTCACTCGCACTCATCAATTGCATGTGAGCTTTGACAGGCGTAGCCAATTGAGGCCTTCTATCTCCCTCTTGCGGCTGGATTCCACCTGGTCCCGATATCCTTGGCATAAGCTAATTGTATCATATCCTGGACTTTTCTGCCCTTTTTCAGTATCGTCTCTATCCATGACAGATAACACGAAATACAAGGTCGCTCCCCATTCCAAAGAATCAGAAATGATGGTGTTGGGATGTATGCTCACTGGCATCAATAGTTTAAATTCTGCAGCCGACACCTTGGAGGAAGAAGATTTTTACTTTACAGAACATCGGTTGGTTTTCCACGTTCTCAAAGATGCCTTCCGCCAAGACAAACCAGCAGACGTCCACTTAGTCTGTGAAGAGCTCAAACGCATGGGCAAACTCGATAGCGTTGGCGGTGTTGCATTTGTTACATCGCTTGCACAATATTCAGGAACAGCAGCTTACATCGATGAGTATGCCGAAATCGTGCGCTCTAAAGCTCTCTTACGCCGCATGATTTCTGCAGCGCAAAAGGTTGAAAAAGATGCACTTGCGGAACCACCTAATGTGCATGATGCTCTAGATGAAGCCCAAGCACTTTTCTTTAAAATTGGACAAGCAGCTTCCCCGGGAGCAGGCATTGTTTTACGCGACCTTCTCCATGGCCAAAAGACAGAATCAGAAACTCCTTTTTTGAAGGAGCTGCAGGCTAGACAAGAGCGTTTCCGCACTTTGGGAGCTGAAGAGCCACGTATCACAGGAATTCCCACTCACTATTTAGACCTCGATGTCATGATCAACGGGTTGAATAACTCAAACTTAATGATCATAGCGGGACGTCCTGCCATGGGAAAAACTGCTCTTTCTCTTAACATCGCCGAGCAGGTCTGTTTCAAAAATAAAATGCCTGTTGGCATTTTCTCTCTAGAGATGTCAGCTGAGCAATTGATGCACCGTCTTGTCTGCTCTCAGGCTGAGGTTGAGTCAGACAAAATCCGGACTGGATCTCTTTCAGGCGTTGAATTCCAACGGATTGTGACAGCAGTCAGCCGCATGCAAGAAGAAACGATGGTGATTGATGACCAGCCAGGCCTCAAGATCACCGATCTGCGCGCAAGAGCGCGGCGAATGAAAGAGAGTCATGACATTAAATTCCTTGTAATCGATTACTTGCAGTTGATTGCAGGCTCTGGATCCAACCGTACTCAAGAAAGCAGGCAGAACGAAATCAGCGAGATTTCGCGGATGCTCAAAACATTGGCGCGCGAGCTCAATATTCCCATTCTCTGTCCTTCACAGCTTTCTCGAAAAGTGGAAGATCGTGCAGGCCATAGGCCGATGTTGAGTGACCTCCGCGAATCGGGCAGTATTGAGCAGGATAGTGACCTTGTAATGTTCTTGTTGCGTCGTGAATACTACGATCCAAATGATAAGCCTGGAATGGCCGAAGTGATCGTTGCAAAAAATCGTCATGGCTCAGTTGGCAGCGTCAATCTGACATTTGTGAAAGAGCTGGTGCAGTTCCGCAATTACACCCCGATCCAAGTCGAAATGAATGAAGAGTCACACTTTGCTTCACTATAGGCGACTCATACCATGTACAACAAAGATCCCCAGGTAGGGCAGCAAATTTAAGAGATCGTTTCGAAGCTCATCTTTTTAAACATGAGAGAGAAAGGACCTTTCAAAGGTGCGGTGATAAATGGTATAACGGTTTTTATGACAAAAATACAGGGACATAGAGGCAGCGCTGGAACACACGAAGAAAATAGCCTTGCAGCTTTCCAAGAGGCATTTGAAGCTGGAGCCGATGGCATCGAACTTGACCTACAGATGACCAAAGATCTGGAAATCGTGATCTATCATGACTTCAAATTCCATGATAAGCTCATTCGAGATTGCGAAGCCAAAGAAGTAGGCTGTTTGACTTTAGAAGAGCTCTGTGAAAAACTCCCTCTCTGGAAATTTCAAGCCAATCTGGAGTTGAAACGAGACCCCCGCCATCCCGAATGGTCACATGATGCCGAAATGGTCGCAAAAAAAGTGATGGAAATCATTGCTGAGTACAAACTACAGCACTCCGTCTACTACTCTTCATTTGATCCCCAAATTTTGCAAGCAGTAGAAGAGCGCGGAGGACAAACCGCACTCCTTCTGACCGGTGAAGACTTTGAAAGCGCTTATCCAAAAGAAATTTTTAAATTGGCGAAAAATGCGCTCATCATCTCCCCTCACTATAAAGTGCTCCACAAAGAACAGGTCAAAACTCTCCAAAAAATGGGCTATCAAGTGATTCCCTGGACGGTTAACAAGGTTGAGGATTGGGAAAAAATGATTGAGTTTGGGGTAGAGGGCATCATCACTGATTTTCCAAGAATGTTGAGAGACTACCTCTCCCACTGAATTGACTATATAAGAGGCGAAAAAGGAGTCTCAAACCCTATTTTCCAATTAGAGCGATTGGTTCATTGACAAACAACTTAAAGAATTGGAGTTTGTTTTGACATTTTCTAATCGATGAACTATCCTCGTGCCATCGAAAAATCCGAAGGAACTCGATGTCATCAGTAAAAAAGAAAAGAAAGTACAAGATCGCTAAGCATAAGCGTAAAAAGCGCCGCAGACGTGATCGTCACAAAAACAAGTAAAATCTTTGTTTAAGCATCCTATCCTATATGACGTAATAGTAGTAGGTGGGGGGCACGCGGGATGCGAGGCAGCTTTGGCTGCCGCTCGCATGGGCTGCCAAACACTCCTACTCAGCATGAACCTGGATACAATAGCCAAGATGAGCTGTAATCCAGCGATTGGTGGCGTAGGCAAAGGACACATGGTCAGAGAGTTAGACGCTCTCGGCGGTGAAATGGGCAAAGCAGCTGATGCTTCTGCCATCCAGTACCGCATGCTCAACCGCTCAAAAGGACCAGCTGTCTGGGCTCCTAGAGCTCAGTGTGATAAAGTAGCCTACCAAACCGGCATGAAGCAGCGGCTTGAGCTCCAAGAAAACCTTGATATTCATCAAGGGACAACAGTTGCCTTTCATCAAGAAAATGGAGTGATCACTGGAGTTTCGACTCTAGAGGGCATCTTCTTTGGGGCTAAAAGTGTTGTGATCTCTGCGGGCACTTTCATGCGCGGCTTGATCCATATAGGGGACCACAATCAAGAGGGTGGACGCGCGGGTGATAAGCCTGCTATCGGCATTTCAAAATGTCTTTCCGATCACGGCTTTAAGCTTGGCCGATTAAAGACTGGAACACCTCCTCGCATTTTAAAACGGAGCATCGACTTTTCTAAGACAGAGGAACAACCTCCCGAAGATGGAGTACGCTTCTCTTTTGATGCCGACGAAGAAAGATTGCCTCAAGTCTCCTGTTTCATCACCTACACATCCAAAGAGAGTCATGAGATTATTGAGCGCAATATGCATCGTTCTCCCCTTTATTCTGGAATGATCAAAGGGATTGGCCCCCGCTATTGTCCTTCGATCGAGGATAAGGTCAAACGGTTTGCAGACAAAGAGCGGCATCAAATCTTTTTGGAGCCTGAGGGGCTGAAAACTGAAGAATATTATGTGAATGGTATCAGCAGCTCTCTGCCTTATGATGTGCAGCTTGAGATGATCAAGACGATTGCTGGCCTTGAAAAGGTCAAGGTGACAAGAGCGGCTTATGCTATTGAATATGACTATGTAGAATGCGGACAGGTGGGCAACACATTAGAGACTCGGCTGATTGAGGGACTCTATTTCGCTGGGCAGATCAATGGGACGACGGGCTATGAAGAGGCGGCTGCGCAAGGCTTTGTAGCGGGTGTCAATGCAGCTTGCAAAATACAGGGGAGGGCTCCCTTCCTCTTATCACGTTCAAATAGTTATATCGGTGTGATGATCGATGACTTGATCACCAAAAAATTGGATGAGCCCTACCGGATGTTTACAAGCAGAGCAGAACATCGCTTGCTCTTGCGCCAAGATAATGCTGACCTGCGTCTGCGTGAGATCGGTTATGAATTGGGTTTGATCGGGAAAGAGCAGTATGAACGCCTTCTCCACAAAAAAGAGACAATCGAAAATTGCGAAGCCCATCTCTCAAAAAGCTATATTCAATGGGAAGGAAAAAGCACTTCTCTAGCGCAGCTTTTGCGCAGACCAGAAGTGCGCTACAAAGACCTCAATCTTCCAGATCATGGTGAAGAGATCAACTCTCAAATTGAGTTTAATTTGAAATACGCTGGCTACATTTCGCGACAGCAAGAGGATATCGCGCGTTTCGCTAATCTAGAAGACTATGAAATACCGCAATTAGATTATCGTAAAATCATTGGCCTGCGTAAAGAAGCTCAAGAAAAATTAGCCAAACACCTTCCGAAAACGTTGGGTCAGGCCTCTAGGATCAGCGGCGTTTCCCCCGCTGACATTCAAGTTTTGATGGTTTCCCTCAAGCGCTCCTAATCTCTTCTGCATAGCAAGTGACATTTCTACTACTCTAAGACAGTTTGGATCTCGCGGACTCTGCATAATCGCGCGAAATCCCATCCCCAAAACCGGATATTGACAGGAGGAACTCCGCCGACAACCCTCGATTTCAGAGCAAAAATCAACCAAAGCTGTAATCGCCCTCAAATTCATATCGCCCATCTCAAACCCCCATTTTGCGTCTGATAAATTCTATAGAAATCTATGATAAAATCGCTAAGTTTTGATTTTAAAGCATTGGTAGGATATACTATATATATGAAATTCTCAACCTTATTTCTTGAATCAACACCCATCTTAAATCAGCTTTACATCGAAGAAGCGCTGCTACGAGCGGATAATAGAAATATCTTACTTTTCAACATGGGCTCTCCTCCCGCGATTGTGATGGGCATTTCAGGAAAAGCTTCGGAGCTCATCTATGAGGAAAAGGTTTTGAATGATGGGATTTTGGTGATCAAAAGATTCAGTGGTGGAGGGACAGTTGTCATCGACGAGAACACCCTTTTCGTCACTCTGATCTGTAATACAGAGGATGTGAAGATCGAGGGGCAGCCGAAAGAGATCTTGGTTTGGGGGCAGAAGTTTTTTGCTCCTCTGATCCCTGGAATAGAGCTTTGTGAAAATGACTTTGTATTTGGCGACTTGAAAGTAGGTGGCAATGCCCAATACATTCGAAAGGGCCGCTTTTTGTTACACACCTCTTTCCTCTGGGATTTTTCACCAGAAAAGATGGAGTATCTAAAGCTTCCCAAAAAGCGTCCTGAATATCGAAAAAGCAGACCACATACTGAATTTCTTACCACCTTGAAGGAGCGGCTTTGCAAAGAGAGTTTCATCGCAGCTTTAAAAAATCTTGGAGAGCCACTGACTGATTTAGATGAGGCGCTTGCAAGAGAGCATAGACGCAGCACAACCCTGATCAATATTTCTCAATAGAAGCTGGCGAGCAGCCGTTAAAATCGGTACAGCGGAAAATGATCGCGTGCTTCACAGGCTTTTTACAGCAGAAAAAGAGCGGCGAGGCTCCCATGTACTCGACTTTCCCAAAATAGGGAGAGAGCTTCATCTCATAATGCTGCTTATACCAATCAAAAGCCTCTTTCCCTGTATTCTCTAATACAACAAAGAAACCCGTCATCCCGCTATCCTCTATTTGAGGCCAGTAGCTAAACTGATTTTTGCGATCTCCATGGAGATTGAAAAAGTAGGCCCGCTTCTGCTTCGGTCCATAAAAGCTGAGCAGACTGGCCGTTTGGTATTTATCCCCAAAGAGAAAGTCTTTATCGGGATTGTAGCCACGCATGACTAGCGCTTCTTCAATTTCGCTCCATCCCACATTCTGCCGGAAGGGATTTACCTTATAAGGTATTGGCAAAAGATCATATTTCTGAAAAAGCGGGATCGAAAGTGCAAAGAGTGAAAAAGCGATCGCCATCCAACTGCCTAAGTGGAGCCAGACTCGCCCATTTTTCATTTTCTCAACAGCAAACCAAGCAACTGGCAAGGTGGCTGCTGGATAAAGAAAGAGACCCCAGTTGGGTTGCAACTGCTTGAAAAAGGCTGCGATAAAATAGAAAACCAAGAGAAAAGGAAAGGCAGCACAATAAATCAAGGGCCGTGCGCGCATGTAGAAATAGCTACAGAATAGAAGACCCCAATAGATCGGAGAAAAAAGCCCCAGCTGGGCAAAAAAGAAATCGAGAAAGTTGCCACTGCCAATCTTTTTGGTGATCGTACGACCCACATGTTTGAATGTTGCAAAATCATGCCCCCAATTCCAATAGAGCGTAGGTATTAATGCCAGTAGCGAAATCGCAATTCCCCAGATTATACTCCACCGCCTTAACCGGGGGAAAAAAATAAAGAAGAAGAGTGTCACCGGCCACAAAATGAAAGCCGTCCACTTGTAAAGCGCTCCCAAAAGAATCCAAACTCCTGCCAATGGGTAATTGGGCCCTTCTTGATCGACAAGCCCTCGCATGACAGAGCAGATACCGAGAGTGAGAAAAAGCATCATTCCACCATCGGTGGTTGCCATGAAAGAGAGGAAGATGCCGATCGGTGAAAAAGCCATCACAATCGCTGCCCAAAATGCCGTCCGGGTCAAACCATTGGCGAAACGAGTCATTGCAAATGTGACGAGTGGCAAGAAAAATGCGATCACGACCGCGCCAAAGCGCACACCAAATTCATTGTTTCCAAAAATGGATGTTGTCAAAAAGATCTGCCAGGCGATTCCTGGAGGCTTGCTATAATAGCCAAAGTCCATCGCTTGACTCCAAGTCCAATATTGGGCTTCATCAGGAGCGAGGTTGACATCATAAAAACCAATCAGCAGCAGTGAGAGCACTGCTTTCAAAGACAAAAGAATTAGAAGCAAAGAGACATAGGGCCTTTCGTACCTATTCTCGATCGTGAAAACTGAAGACATCGCGTAACGCTTGGAGGGTAACATCGCGACCGATCACAGCAATGCTATCGGTCAACGGAATATTTTTAGGACAGACTTCAACACAATTTTGGGCATTTCCACAGTCAGAAATCCCCCCTTCTTCCATCAGGGGTCGCAATCTTTCGTGGCGCTGCATTTTTCCAGTGGGATGGGCATTGAAAAGACGCGCCTGAGAAATGGGCGCTGGCCCCACAAATTTTGAACGCTTATTCACTTGCGGACAAGCCTCACTACAGCAGCCGCAAGTCATGCAGGTCGAAAGAGAGTACATCACCTCTTGCTTGGCCTGCGAAATCAAAGGACCATAATCCTGCTCCCTTGAGCTGTCTGTGTCAATCCAGGCATGGACCTTCTGCAAATTCTCAAACATCCGTGAACGGTCAACAATCAAATCACGCACAAGTGGAAATTTTGTAAAGGGAGCGAGAGTGATCGTCCTGCCTTCTTTCATATAGTTCTGAATGAGAGCTGTGCAGGCTTGACGTGGAAAACCGTTAACCAACATTGAGCAAGAGCCACATACCTCTTCAAGGCAGCCCTGCTCCCAAACAACAGGTTCAACCTTTTCGCCTTTTCTATTGAGGGGATTTTTTCGGATCTCCATCAATGCTGAGATCACATTTTCCCCAGGACGTAGAGGGAGCTCAAACTCCTCCCAATACTGTTTTCCGGGAACTCCGCGCCAAATCTTGAGGACAAAAGTCTCCATTGCTCACATCATACAATAAGAGGGATCTTTTCAGGGATATTTTTCAACGTAGGAGCTCCCTTTTTCGCTACAGTGTAATCCCGTTTTACAGGATCGAGATGGCGTGTGTCGACTGGGCGATAGCTGATCTCTGGTTCACCATTTTTGTAGGAAGCGATGGTCGTTTTGAGCCAATTGATATCATCTCTTTCAGGATAAGCGGGCATATAGTGAGAGCCGCGGAACTCATGACGGAGCATAGCTCCTTTTGTGATCACCAATGCCAGGTCAAGCATCGGTTCAAATTGGAGGGCAAATTGGTAGGTTTGGTTGGCAAAAGGACTCCTATCATCGAGCGAGATATGTTTTGAACGCTCTTTCAATTCAAGAATTTTTTCATAAGTGCGCTGCAAATCTTTTTCATTCCGTTCTACCGTCACATTACGCACCATCCAGTCGGCCAGCTTATCATGCAACTGATGTACATTCTCCTTTCCATTTCTTGAAAGCATCTCTTTTTTGATACCCTCTTCGCGAGCAACGGCGTCTTGAAAAATGCGATCTTTGAGAGTGGAATAGGAGCACTTGAGCATCCCAATGTAACGTTCAGCTTCTTCGCCAGCGACAAGACCACTAAAGATACAAGAGAGTAAGGAATTGGCTCCCAATCGGTTAGCTCCATGGAATTCGAAATCTGATTCTCCGCAGTTAAAAAGGCCAGGCAAGTTGGTCATTTGACGGAAGCGTGTCATGCGATCAGGATCATCGGCAGCTGGCCAATCCACCCAAGCTCCTCCCATGGAATAATGGACACCGGGGAAAATTTTCATCGGTACTTTTCGAGGGTCTTCGCCGGTGAATTTTGGTAGATATCGAGAACAGACTCT